>ULUO01057093.1_pt1 | contig 22066 bp, 19 predicted proteins | sample 1958611 | NCBI WGS metagenome assembly ULUO01 (sample SAMEA4835762, study PRJEB28245) | human gut metagenome | biome: gut microbiome; material: fecal sample | place: Denmark | collected 2008
GTCGTGCCGGATGGTTTCCTGTTCGGTCTGGACAATGCGAAAGTGAATATCAAGAAAAAGCTCATTGGCGAGTTTAACCTGCACACCGTTGTCAGACTGCCCGGCTCCGTGTTCAGCCCCTACACTTCCATTACCACCAATCTGTTGTTCTTTGATAACACAAATCCGACAACAGAAACATGGTTCTATAGAGTGGATATTCCGTCTGACAGAAAGCATTTTTCCAAGACCAAGCCGATGGAGTTAAAGAACTTCGATGATTGTATCGCTTGGTGGAATAACAGAGAGGTAATCCCTGACGGCGAATATTTCAAGGCACAGAAATATACCGCTGATTATCTGCTGAATGAACAGGGATGCAATATTGACCTTTGCGGTTATCCCCACGAGGAAGAAGAAGTTCTCGACCCGCTTGATACGATCAGAGAGTATCAGGAAAGAAGAACCACCCTCAACGCTGAAATCGACAAAGTTCTTGCAGAGTTGGAAGCATTGCTGCCGGGAGGTGTGAAAGAATGACCCCCGAACAGTTAAAGGCAAGTATTCTTCAATATGCCATTCAAGGCAAGCTTGTTGAGCAGCGACCGGAAGAAGGAACGGGCGAGGAACTGTACCGTCAGATTCAGGCAGAAAAACAGCGACTGATCAAAGAGGGCAAAATCAAAAAAGAAAAAGCTTTGCCCGAAATTGCAGAAGATGAAATTCCGTTTGATCTTCCAGATAGTTGGAAATGGGTGCGCCTAAATGCAGTTATTGTACTGCTATCTGGTTCAGATTTAACTCCAAACAAGTATAACAATTCATGTAAAGGAATTCCGTACATTACTGGTGCAAGCAATATTGAAGGAGAAAAACTTGTCATAAATAGATGGACAGAGTATCCTAATAACATTGCTCATAACGGCGATTTACTACTGACTTGTAAGGGTACTGTCGGTAAAACAACAATTCTAAACGAGCCTGAAGTTCATATTGCGAGGCAACTGATGGCGATCACTGCCATAGAGCTCAACTTGAAATATTTGAAATACTTTGTAGAAAGCCATGTGGATGTACTAAAAGCCAAGGCTAAGAGTTTAATTCCTGGCATTGAGCGAGACAATGTTCTCAAACTTCTACTACCACTACCCCCTCTTGCTGAACAGCATCGCATCGTTGCCAAGATTGAAGAACTCCTCCCGTATGTTGACCGTTATGCCGCAGCTTATGAAAAGTTGGAACAGTTTAACGCCAAGTTCCCGGAGGATATGAAGAAGTCCATTCTTCAATATGCCATCCAAGGTAAGCTTGTAGAGCAAAGACCGGAAGAAGGAACTGGCAAAGAACTGTACCGGCAGATTCAGGAAGAAAAAAAGCGACTGATCAAAGAAGGCACAATCAAAAAGGAAAAACCGTTGGCTGAAATTGCGGAGGACGAGATTCCGTTTGACATTCCAGAGAATTGGAAGTGGGTACAGCTGGGTAATTTAGCGAGCATAAACGGTGGGTTTGCATTCAAAAGCACCAATTATACTACTGAAGGTGTCCGTGTAATTAGAATCTCTGACTTCAACGAAACCGGCTTTGTCAATGACAAGATTGTACGATACCCCTATGACGATTCCCTTAGCCAATATGTTTTAGATGTGAAAAACATTTTGTTGTGTATGACAGGTGGAACAGTAGGAAAAAGTCTCTTTATAACAAAGTTGGATGAAAAAATGGTTGTAAATCAACGCGTTGCAACTATCAAAGTGGAATCTGTTTTGCCAGAGTATGTATATCAAGTAATACTGGCTCCGATCACGCAGAAGGTAATACAGGATAGTAAAAATTCAACCAATGATAACATTTCAATGGATACAATCAAAAGCTTTTTAATTCCTCTGCCGCCTCTTGCTGAGCAAAAACGCATTGTTGCCAAACTGGAAGAAATCCTGCCGTTGTGTGAACGGCTGAAATGAGGTGAAAAAGATGCTGGAATTTATAAAAATCATCAACAGTGACTATGCAGGAGTACTATCTCTGCTTTCTTCGCTGATTATGGTTGTTGTCACGATCATTTATGTTAGACACACCAAGCGTCAAGCAAATTACGCTAAGGAATCAGCAGAGCTCGTTGCGAAACAAATGAAAATAGATAAGCAACCGTGTATTGTTCCATATGTAACTGATTCATGCGGATCTGCTTGGGATACCACGGACTATACCCGTATGCAGCTGGGATTTACAATCAAGCTTAGAAATGTTGGTGATTCGCCCGCAATTAATGTTTATACGTTAGCCGATATTGAATTGCAGTTTTCGGAGGATTCTGCCGGGAATAAAAAGTTGCTTCCAGCATCTTTGCTCCCAGGTTTTACACAAGCATTATCAGCAGAAGAGGAGACGGATATTAATATCCATTTTGAAACCTCCGAAGTCAAGGCGTTGATTTGCGAACTAAGAAAAGCCTCAGAAAAAAACTGGGAACGCCTCAGAACAAATCCCAGCTATCATCATTATACCGGTGCTAAACTTATTATTCGTGTGTTTTTTAAAAACTTAATGGGGCAATGGTGTGAAAGTACAATTTCTTACGAAATTGCATGGTTGGCATATAAGAATCCAGCACCACAGAAAACACACAACTTAAACGAAAACACTATTCCGCCCAAAGAAATTCGTGAAGGTGATGAGTTTAAAGCCGTATTGTCATCGCATCATATTGCGCCATTTGTATTTGCGATGACAACCGATAAGCACGTCATCGATGTACTGCAAGGGTATACAGACGAAAGTCCGTGGTTATCGGCTGTACTAAAAGACAACTATACTTAAGGCATCGCCCAAAAGAGAATCCCTGTGATGCCGAATAAAATGAGGTGAGCCGCAATGAGGAGAAAAGAATACGCTTGTCCTAATGGGTGTTCTCTTCCGCCCAGAAGAAAGCAACTTAGGAAATATAACGACGGAACATATGGGTTTGACTTTTATGATTTTACATTCTGTCCTTGTTGCGGCAGTTTATGCTGGCAGAGTTGGACACGGAAGAGGACAATCTGCAGTTTGCCATGACCGCTTATGGTTTGTGCGTACTGCTGGAAACGCATGGCGAGATAGAAAAAGCCGATGCCTTGCGTGAAAAGCTACTTGCGCGCGACGGCTTCTGGTTCTGCTTCAGCTATCTCGCGGCATATAGCGACTATAACTACACAGTTAAACCGGCAACAGTCAAGTGACTGCTACCGGTTGTTGCTCTAAGCGGTTATTTGTTGTCCTTATGCGTGTTCGCCTTTTGGTGCCCGTGATGATGGTCAATAACGAGACCGGCGCGGTCATGCCCATCCGCGACATGATCCGCGCCACGCGCCGCAAAAGTCCGCTGGCGCTGTTCCATACCGACGCCGTGCAGGGCTTTTTCAAGCTGCCGTTTCGGGCCAAGACGCTCGGCGCGGACCTCATCTCCGTCTCTGGCCACAAGATCCACGCCGCCAAGGTAACCGATGATCAAATTGCCTGCGGCCGGCAGCGGATCTTTTTCCCCAACTGTGCAGCTCGAAAAACGCGAAATGCATATGGTATTCCTGCACTTTTCAAGCTTTTATTTGGACCAAAATCTCTCGCTGGCGGCTCTCGCCGATCGAATCAGCAGTTACACAGGAAGTGGAATCTTACACAAAGCAGAATCTGATCTCAGGAGTCTCTCAAGCATCCATGGTCCCTTTATTCAGCATAATGTCCAAAACGATGCTGTCCATCACAGGGGATCCGTCATTCCCCAGGCGGACAAAATTCGTTACTGTCTTTGCTGCATCCTTCTCCACGATCCCTTCATTCGGCTGTACGCCGACGCCAGCCATGGCCATGGAGGCGCAGATGAAGGCAGAATTGACACAGGTCGCCACCTTCAGGGCGCAATCCGCCTTCGCACCATCGCAAAGCATACCGGCAACGCCGCCGATCATGTTATTCACAGCACGCTCCAGCTCCACACATCCGCCGCCCATCAGGTATACCAGGCCGCACGTCACGCCTGTAGCGGCTATCGTAGCGCCGCATAACGACGATAGGAGTCCAAAGCGGCAATGGATATAGATGCATATCAGGTGTGACAGCGTGACCGCGCGAAAGCGCCGATCTTCATCGATCCGCCACATATCAGCCGCTACCACTATGGGTACCGTCGCTGTAATTCCCTGATTACCGGATCCGGAATTTGTAACTACCGGGACATTCGCGCCGCCCATTCTTGCGTCGATCCCACAAGCTGCCGCTTCCATGGCTCGAACGACAACATCATTTGCATATAGGCCGGAATGACGCATGGCCGCAATATTCTGCCCAACATGAAGATTAAAGGTTTGATTTTCCCCTTCCTGGGAAATACGCATATTTACAGAAATGGCTCTGTCAATGATGTTCAAATCGTCTTTATTCCGGTTGATCCCATTGACGAACTCATAAATGGATCCAATGCTCAACGCGGCATCAATTCTATCCGCAGGCACCCCCTTTACCCGCGTACCAATGGGGTGATCAACGCGCACCTCATCGTCGGCCTGCAAATAAACCAGGTTGGCATGGGTCGAGGCGATAATTGCCTTTGCACGGTGGCCAGAATGGCTGTGAAGCTCAATTTCTATGTATAGCGCTTCCGTGGTGTCCTTTCGTTCCAAGAAAACGCGTCCTGCCGCGACCAGCTCCTCTGCTGCTTTGCGTTCCTCTTCCGTTGCGTGGTCGATCGCCTGAAGCTGACGCTGCGTCTGCCCGGCAATCGCCCCGAGTGCAGCAGCATAGGCCACGCCTGTATAACTGCACCCAGGTATTCCCGCCGCCATAGCATTTTTAATGATATTTATACTGGCACGCACAACAATTTCGGCTACATCTCCTGCCAATGCTTCCCTTGCATAAGCCGCGCAAAGTGCGATCGCCGCTGGCTCTGTACAGCCTGTTGCCAATCCCATCTCGGAATTCAAAATTTTACATATCAATTCTCTGTCCATTTTTCCCTCTTCGATACTTGCACATTGTGTGTGAGAGCAGCCAGCGCTGCTTGCAATGCTTCAGCAAATTCGAATGCAACACATGAAACACGAAAAAATCACGCATTTTGCACACTTTTCCCTATGACGATCTGGCTTTCAAAAATTGCCTGCCGATTAAACACATTGGCGTTGCCCATTCGATCAAGCAAAAACCGGGCCGCCCGCTCCCCCATGGTGTTGGGACTCAAGGTGGAGTAGGACGGGTCAATATAAAGAAGCGCGCTGTTTTGCAGCTCACCGTAGCACATAAAGGAAATGTCCTCCGGCACCCGGATGTTGCTGTTTCGCAGATAACTAAGCGCCCCCAGCGCCAGCGTATTATTGGCTGCAATCAGCGCAGTTGGGGGCTGTGCCTGCGCCATCATCCATTCAGCCCCCTCATAACCGCCCTCGTAGCTGAAATAGCGGCTTTCATGGAGATAATGGTACTCTTTGCTTACCTTAATATGGGCATCCTGCATTGCCCGCGTGAACCCCTCCATCCGCTCTATCCCCGTGCTTACGCTGAGCTCGCTGTTAAGAAAGCCGATCCGCCGGTGACCAATGCGCAAAAGAAATTGAGTCATGGAATAAATGCTGTTGGCATTATTGGCTCCTACATAGTCTCCGTGGAAGTCCGGCGAGCTGATCTGCCGCTCAATCAAAACGATTGGGAGCTTTTTGCTTAACTCAATGATGAACTCGTTATTTTTGCCCGTTGTGTTGAGAATAATGCCGTCCACCCGGTTGCTCATAAAGCGATCCAGGTATCCGACTTCCTTGGCCTGATCCTCATCTGTGCTGCATATCAGCATATCATATCCCCGCTCGCGAAGGCAGCTCTCGATTACCTTGGCCATCGCGGTAAAGTATGGGTTGGAAATGTCAGATACCACCAGACCTATGGTATTGGAGCGAGCGCTCTTTAAATTACGTGCAACAAAATTCGGAACAAAATTGCACGCTTTAATCGCCTCGCGCACTTTTTCGGCATTTTGTGGCTTGACGTTCGGGTCGTTATTAATTACACGTGATACAGTTGCTGTTGAAACGCCGGCATATCGGGCAACGTCTTTGATTGTTGATGACATGGCCTTCTCCATTGTGTTTTATAGGATAATCTCACTATATAGTAAACGTTTTCAAATGTCAAGGTGTTTTCGGAGGACTACTCCCTGTACTCTCTATAATTGTAGAAACGTACAAATTTAGCGGCGCTTTTTTAGCAAATTCCCATATTGACAGTCGTAAAATATGGTGTAAAATTAGAATATCCTTGAGGCGCAGGAATCTCATCTGTCTGATTGAGGCTTTTATTTTTCTCCAATATGTAAACGTTTACTTTTTAGAAGAGTATCCCGCTGAGTATCATGGCTCTGCGATCCCGCCGATAGGAAAATATTCCCGGTCTCCGGGAAACAAAACGGAGGAAAACATGAAACGTGTACTTGCATCCATCCTGCTCCTTGCCATGCTTCTTGCCTTATGTGCCTGCAGCAGCGTCGACACACCCTCAGAGTCCAGTACAGCTGAGCCCACCGCGCCGGGATCCAGTGCTATAGCTCCCGGTGCATCAACGGTCGCAAGCGCTTCCAAAACAACTCCGGCGGACACGTTTGTTTACGCGACCAATGGAGAACCCGGCAATCTGGACCCCCAAAACAACGCTTATCTGATGGGACAGATCATCACGAACTGTATCTATGATACGCTTGTCACACGCAATGCCGAAACCGGCGAGATATTCCCTGCACTTGCAACAGACTGGGAGTTTACTGACGATACACACCTGCGTCTGAGCATTCGGGAGGATGTTTCCTTCCACAATGGCGATAAGCTGACTGTTGACGATGTGGTATATTCCATTCAAAGGATGTGCGCAAGCTCTGCAAGCTCGTCCTATTATGGTTTCATTAATCCAGCCGATACTAAGGCGCTGAACGATAACACGATCGAGATTGCGATGAATTATGCTTTCTCTGGTGCATTAAATTTCCTGAGCAATCCCCGCGGCGCCATCGTCAGTAAAAGCTACACCGAACAGGGCGGCGACGATACGATGGCGAGAGCTCCTATGGGGACCGGCGCTTTTATTTTTGATGAGTGGGTCGAGGGCGACCGGGTAAACTGCCATCGCAACGATAATTATTGGGGCGACAAGCCTTCTTACACCAACCTGACCGTCCGGTTCATCGCTGATGCGTCTACCCGTTTCATCGAGCTGGAGACCGGCGGTGTAGATGCCTGTGACAATATCAGCGGAAGTAATTATTCCCGTATGCTCAATGGTGTGGATGGGTGCGTCCTCTATGACACGCTCAGTACAAAGACCTTCTACATCGTGTGCAACGATGAGCATGACGTTGTCTCCAATGTCAATGTTCGTAAGGCTCTGGCGTATGCACTGGATCTCCCCGCCATTGTGAAGGCCGCATATGGCGACTCCGCCACTGTTGCAGACAGCTCAGTTGCCGCAACGCTCCCCTTCTATGAGTCCCAGGCACAGTACTATGCCTATGACCCGGAGTTAGCAAAAGAGTGTTTGACGGAAGCAGGTTATCCCGATGGACTGGATCTGACACTGGTTTTGGAAGAGGTCACTGAACTTGTGAATCTAGCCGAAGCAGCGCAAAGCTACTGGAAGGCTGTCGGGATTAACGTCGAGATCAAGGTCTATGATATTGCCACTGCCGGAACGATGTGCAATACCGGCGAGGCCTACTTCACGATCCGAAATTGCGGTTGTGCCAGCGGCGATCCCAGCCAGTGCTACAACTTCTTCGATGAAAGCTATGGCGGGACGAATGCAATTCTGGATCCTGTGTTTAATGAAATGCTGGACAAGGCCGCCGTCATTACCGACACGGCAGAACGGAACGATGCCTATAAGGAAATCCAGCGCTATGTAGCGGAGAACTGCTACGAAATCCCCCTGCTGACACCAATTTTCGCCTATGGCACCCGGGACTATGTAACATTCTTTGATGCCGACCCTTCCAATGTTCCCAATCTGAAATCCGTTACTTTTGCGCAATAAGCCAAACGTGGGATACATACCGCAATCGGTATGTATCCCACGGCATCCCTTAAGTAAGGAGTAGACAAATGCTGAAGTATATATTAAAACGGCTGCTTATGTTTATCCCTGTAGTCCTCGGCGTCTTATTTGTAACCTTCACGATCAACTATTTTTCGCCCGGCGACGCAGCCATCGCCACATTAGGCTCTGAGGCTTCTCAGGAAGCTCTTGAGAGCTTTCGGGAAGAGAATGGTTTGAACGATCCCTTCCCTGTCCAGTTTTACAACTACGCAAAAGGCGTCATTACACGTTTCGATTTCGGCTCATCTTACCAGACCAAGCAGCCCGTCACCACCGAGCTTCTAAAACGGTATCCTACGACCATCAAGCTCGCCTTTCTCGCAGTATTGTTTGCTACGGTATTAGGCATCCCGTTGGGGATCATCTCAGCTACCAAGCAATATTCTGTAGCTGATTACGGTGCATCCCTCATTTCTCTGATTGGCGCCTCTCTGCCTCAGTTCTGGCTCGCGCTCATGATGATGCTGCTATTTTCCGTAAAGCTTAAGCTACTTCCGGCCACGGGCTTTGATACCCCGAAGCAGTGGATCATGCCTATGGTTGCCATTGGCATCTATCCTGTTGCAACGATCACCCGCATGACCCGCTCCAATATGCTGGAGGTCATTCGGCAGGACTATATTCGTACCGCCAGAGCAAAAGGCACGCGTGAATTCATTGTGATCGAAAAGCACGCCCTGAAAAACGCCCTTCTTCCGGTTATCACCGTTATCGGCGCCCAGTTAGGCCAAAGCCTTTCCGGCGCAATGGTCGTGGAATCAATTTTCTCTATCCCCGGTCTGGGTAGTCTGCTGGTAACTGCAATCAAAAACCGGAATTACCCTGTCATTCAAGGCGCGGTGGTTTTTATAGCGCTGGTCTATTCTGCCGTGAATCTCATAGTGGATATTGGTTACGCCTTTGTGGATCCCAGAATTATGTCACAGTATTCCAAGAGCAGGCACGTGCGAAAAAAGGCATTTGACGCGGAGGCAAGCGATGGGAAAGCATAAAAAAGAAAGCCGTCTCTCCATTACATGGCGTAGACTGAGAAGGAATAAAATGGCCATGATCAGTCTCTGCGTTATCGTTCTCATAATCTTACTGACCATTTTCGCAAACGTGGTGTCTCCTTACTCCTTTGATGAGCAGGATCTGCCCATCGCGTTCCAGTACCCCAGCATAAAGCATCTGATGGGAACCGATAACTTTGGCCGTGACATTTTAACACGTGTACTATACGGCGGAAGGATCTCTCTGCTCATTGCGTTGTTTGGCGCGCTTATCGGCGCCGTCATCGGCGGCCTCATTGGCGCAACAGCAGGTTACTTTGGCAATGCTTATGATAACATTGCCATGCGTTTGATGGATATTCTGATGGCGATCCCCAGCACCCTTCTTGCGATCGCGATCAGCGCAGCCCTTGGCTCCGGCGTGGTAAACACCATGATCGCAGTCGGTGTCGGATCTGTCCCCTTATTTGCCCGGGTCACACGGTCTGCCGTGCTGTCTGTCCGGGAACAAGAGTACATCGAATCGTCCAAAGCGATCGGTGCGGGAAATATGCGCATCATTTTTAAGCACATTATTCCGAATGCGTTTGCGTCTGCCCTCGTCATCTTTACCTTACGGCTAGCGGACAATGTTCTGATCGTTTCAAGTCTCAGCTTTCTCGGTTTGGGCGTTCAGCCGCCCACGCCGGAATGGGGGTCTATGATCTCAGCCGGCCGGCAGTATATCCGAGATTTTTATCCGATCGTTGTCTGTCCGGGTCTCGCCATTATGGTGACCTTGATCGCCTTTAATTTGCTGGGTGACGGACTGCGGGATGCGTTGGATCCACGATTGAAGCAGTAAGGAGGCATTATGGGTACAATATTGGAGATCAGGGATCTGTATGTGGAATTTCATTCCGACGAGCATATCGTTCACGCTGTAAATGGGATCCACCTGAAATTAAGAGAAAAAGAAACATTGGGGCTTGTCGGCGAAACCGGTGCAGGAAAAACCACCACCGCACTCTCAATTATGCAGCTCATTTCGTCCCCTCCCGGAAAGATCACCCGCGGTGAAATTCTGTTCGAGGGCGATGACCTGCTAAAAAAGCCTGCCAAAGAGATGAGAAAAATCAGAGGAAATAAGATCTCCATGATCTTTCAGGATCCCATGACAGCCCTGAACCCTGTCTTGACGGTGTCTGATCAAATTGCAGAGGTAATTCGAAACCACCAGAAATGCTCCAGGGCACAAGCGCTTCAGCAGGCCGTCAATATGATGCAGCTGGTCGGCATTCCGGCAGAGCGGGGGCGGGAATATCCACACCAGTTTTCCGGCGGTATGAAGCAGCGGATCGTAATTGCAATCGCATTAGCCTGTAATCCCCACCTCCTGATCGCTGATGAGCCAACCACCGCATTGGACGTAACGATCCAGGCGCAGGTGCTGCGGATGATGAAGAAGATGCGGGATCAATTTGCCACCTCCATGCTGCTCATCACGCATGATCTGGGCGTTGTTGCCGAAATATGCGATCGTGTTGCAATTATGTATGCCGGCGAGATCGTGGAATATGGAAGCTTGGCGCACATTTTTAAAAACCCTCAGCATCCCTATACCAAGGGCCTGTTCGACTCACTGCCCAGACTTGAGGAGGATGTGCGGCGGCTTCGGCCGATCAATGGCTTGATGCCAGATCCCACAAATCTTCCGTCTGGATGTAAATTCCATGGCCGCTGTCCGTTCTGCATGGAAAAGTGCACTGTAGCGCAGCCGGACGCCGTGGAGGTGGAGCCTGGGCATCAGGTTCAATGCTGGCTCGTAACGAAAGGAGCAGAAAATGAATAATCTGCTGGAGGTCTCCCGCCTCAAAAAGTATTTTAAGACTCCAAACGGTTTCCTGCACGCGGTAGACGATGTTTCCTTTTCCATTGAACAGGGAAAAACGCTGGGCGTCGTAGGGGAATCTGGCTGCGGAAAGTCCACCCTTGGGCGCGTGATTCTTGGGCTCACAGACGCTACCTCCGGATCTGTCCTCTTCGATGGAGAAGAAACCGTTGGCGCATCAAAAAAGCGGAGGTTTCAGCTCCGGAAAGATATGCAAATGATTTTTCAGGATCCGTTTTCATCGCTCGATCCACGAATGTGTGTCAGCGAATTGATTGAGGAGCCTTTGATCATCTATAAAGCATACGCCGACGCCAATGAACGGTCCCGGCGTGTCAGTGAGTTAATGGAGACGGTTGGGTTAGCAGAGCGTCTTCGGTACAGCTATCCGCATGAATTAGATGGTGGACGGCGACAGCGCATCGGCATTGCCCGTGCGCTCGCATTAAATCCCCGGTTCATAGTCTGCGATGAGCCAGTCTCGGCATTGGATGTTTCTATTCAGGCGCAAATCTTGAATCTGATGCAGGATCTGCAGGAGCAATATGGACTGACTTATATTTTTATTACGCACGATCTTTCCGTCGTAAAACACATTTCAGACGAAATTATGGTGATGTACCTTGGCTGTACCGTCGAGCGGTGCAGCGCAAAGACTTTATTTCAGCAGCCCTTACATCCTTACACCAAGGGACTCCTTTCTGCCATTCCCAGGCCGGTCATTCACGAATCCAAGAATGACGATGATTTTTTGACAGGCGAGCTGTCCTCTCCCATAAATCCAAAGCCTGGTTGCCGCTTTGCCCCTCGCTGTCGTTTCGCATCAGAAGAGTGCTTCCATAAGCAGCCTATTCTGAAAGAGTTTGTGCCCGGCCATCTTGTAGCCTGCCACCGCATAGGAAGTGATATTGCCTAAATGAACTATGATGATTTTTTAAATGACTATCTCCGTGGGAACCGCAAAAAAATGATCGCCGACTTGATGGAACTGATTCGGATCCCCAGCATCCGTGGAGAAGCGGTGCATGGCGCCCCCTACGGCGCTGAAGTTCGCTGTGCATTAGATAGGGCAGCTGAACAGGCAAGGCGTCTTGGCCTCAGAGTATATATCCCGGAGCATAAAAAATATGGTTATTGTGACATTGGGCAAGGCGAAAAAATCGTTGGGATCATGCCGCATCTGGATGTCGTTCCTGCGCTTGGTAACTGGAGCAAGGCGCCTTTTGAGCCTTATATTACAGACGGTTACATTGTCGGACGTGGTTCAAGCGATGATAAGGGCGGATGCATTGCTTCGCTGTATGCGTTGGATGCTCTGCAAAAATCAGGGGCTTCTCTAAATAGCCGGGTTCGGCTCATTTTTGGCTGCAACGAAGAAACCGGGATGGATGACGTTGCTGCATTGGTATCTGATGGGCAAAAGCCAGACTTCACTCTGGTCCCAGACGCTTTCTGGGCGATCGGCATTGGTCACAAAGGGCGTATATCCCTTACTCTGGAGTGCAATGAATCCTTTCACGAAATTATCCAATTTTCCGGTGGGGACGAAAGTGGCGCCTCCGTGCCGGACAAAGCACATTGTACGCTCCCATATTGCGAGGAAAAATGGTTCGAGCTTCAGAAACTGGCCCCAGAATACGGCACAGAAATATGCCGCGAAGGTTCTTATATTTGTCTGACTGCGAGGGGCGTTTCCGCGCATCCGGCAATGCCGGATACGGGTGTCAACGCAATAAACAGGCTGGCCGCACTGCTTGTCGCTGCGGATATTCTTCCTTCCGGCGACACAGCCATTCTGCGAACAGCGGCACTTGTAGCTGACGGCTTCTCCGGCGCAGCCTTTGACATCGCAGGTTCCGATGCGCTATCCGGTTCGCTGACCTGCGTCTGTGTCAAGGCTCGTACGGAACACGATCACTTGGTGCTGTCCTTCAATATCCGCTTTTGTGTGACCATGGATCCGAATGACTTGGAAGCAAAGCTTCGGCTTCATGCAAAGGATCTTGGCTTCCGTCTCGTTGATATTCTGATTTCTCCCGCGCATCTTTATTCTCCGGATGATCCGATGATCCCTGTTTTGCGTTCTGCTTATCACCAAGTAACAAAGCAAGCTGCTGATCTCTATATTCATCCCGGCGGAACCTACGCGGCCCTGTTGGGAAGCAGCGTTATTTTTGGAAATGAGTTTCGAAAGCCGTCGCCTTTTGGAGAAGGGAGGGGGCGCGCTCACCAGTGTGACGAGTTTACTTCCATCGAGGATCTTCTTTTATCCATTCGAATATACTTTTATGCGCTGCTTGCAGCATCCGAGCATCTGGGAGGGAGCAATCATGCGTAAGGTTACGATTTCCCGGTTGAAGCCAGAAAAAATCGATCAATACGTCGAAATGCACAGAAATGTGCCCATAGAGGTTTGCGAGATCATGGCCGCACACCACCATCGGAACCACAGTGTCTATCTTTACGGCGACAAGCTTTTCCAATATTTCGACTATACTGGCACAGATTTTGAGGCAGATATAAAACAGATGCGTCAAATGCCTGTCATGCAGGCATGGTGGGCAAAATGCAGGGACTGCGTTCTCCCATTTGATGAGACTGCATCCGAAACATGGGTCTCACCGGAGGAGATCTTTTATAATGCCTGAAGGCGCGGCCCCAATATCATCCACAAACGGAGGAAGAATATGAAAATAGTTGTTGCATCAGATCACTGCGGCTTTGAATTAAAGGCAAAGCTTATGCCAGAGCTGAAAAAAAAATATGAGGTCGTTGACCTTGGCTGCCATTCTACTGAACCGGTAGATTTTCCGGATATTGCTCAACAAATATGCAAGATCATTCTCGAAAACGAAGGGATGCGCGGCATCATGTTCTGTGGCACCGGCGTAGGCGCTGCCATTGCGTGTAACCGTGTACAGGGTATCCGTGCAACTGTCTGCCACGATATTTATACTGCACACCAGTGCGTTGAGCACGATAACGTGCAGATCATTACCATGGGCGGGCAGATCATAGGCGACCTTGTCGCATCAGAGCTGATTGATGCTTTTCTTCATGCAGAATTCTCATCCAGTGAAGAATTCCGTCGGCGGGTAGCCAAGCTGGAAAGGATCGGCGCACCGGTCTGAAGAAGCGAACGATCATTATATCCTTTTGGAGCGCTCCCGGCCCATGAAAAACAACCGGCAACAGTCAAATGGCTGTTGCCGGTTGTTTCTCTGAACGGTTATTTATTGTTGCCCCTATGCGTGTTCACCTTTTCCGGCGGGCAGTTTTTATGTTTATAAATTATCGCACCAACTCTGCTTCCTCGTTTTTTCCGAGGCGGCGGAGCATGGTCTTTTTTACGGCGCGGAAAATGTTCTGGTAGCCTGTGCAGCGGCACAGGTGGCCGGAAAGAAGCTTGCGCAGTTCGTCGTCCGTGTATTCCTTTCCGGAGTTGACGATCTCGGTCGCCGTCAGAATGAAACCGGGGATGCAGAAGCCGCACTGGATAGACGTTTCCTCCATGAAAGCCTTCTGCACGTCGGAGACGGTACCGTCAGGGTTCATCAGGCCCTCGAGCGTGATAATGTGCTTGCCCTCGGCCCAGACAGCCAGATACAGACAGGTGTTGATCGCCTCGCCGTCGATAAGCGCGGTGCATGCGCCGCATTCGCCGACCTCACAGCCCTTTTTCACAGACGTAAGCCGGAAATCATTGCGGAGCATATCCGTCAGACTTGCACGGACATCGACGATCTTTTCCACGTCTTTGCCGTTGATGTTGCATTTGACAAGAGCGTACTGTGCCATCAGATTTCACCTCCGCAGCGTTTGACAGACTCGATGAGTGCGCGCTTGGCCATTTCCACGGCGATGTGCTTGCGGAACGCCTTGCTGGCACGCCAGGAATCACGGGGATTGATGTCCTCCAGAACGGCCTTGGAGAACGCCTCAACATTTTCCATTGTGACGGGCTGGCCGTTTACAACGGCCTCGGCGCTCGGTGCGCGCATGGGCACAGGACCCGCGACGCCGTAGGCGATGCGCACACGGTCGAACGTTTTCTTGTCCGCGGACAGCCGCACATTGACGGAGCAGCCGGTCGTGGCAATTTCCATAGCGTTGCGCATGCCGTATTTGATATAGAAGCCCTTCGTATTTTCCCACGAGGCCTTCGGAATCAGAATTGCAGTCTGAATTTCACCCTCGGCGACGTTGATATCGACCGTACCGGCCTTGATATAGAAGTCCTTGATCGGCAGATACCGCTTGCCGTTCACGCCGGTCAGTTCGACAATCGCCTCCCATGCGTGGAGCGTAGAAGCGGAATCGGCAGAGGTCACGCCGTTGCAGGTGTTGCCGCCGATGGTGCCGGCGTTGCGGATCTGCGGGCCGCCGACCATATCGACGGCTTCGCCCAGCACGTTGATCTTTTCAATGATGATAGGATTATGCGTAATGTGGGAAAAGGTTGTAAGCGAGCCGATGCGGATGTTTTCGTTTTCGTCCATACACACGCCGCGCATGGAGTCGATCTTCTGGATGGAGATGAGTTCCTTGCCCGCACGGCGGCCTTCGCGCATCTGGACGAGCACGTCCGTGCCGCCCGCGATGATCTGCGCTTCGGGATGCTCCAGACGAAGCTTGACTGCTTCTTCTACGCTGTACGCTTCATAGAGCGCTTTCATATCATACATAGTCTGTTCCCTCCCTCAGTCCTGAATCAAGCCCGCTTCGGTGAATTTGGCGAAGAGGACGTGCGGTGTGATCGGCGCCTGATTGATGGCGACGCCGGTCGCATGATAAATGGCATTGCGGATGGCAGGGGCCGGGGAGCAGGCGGGCGGCTCGCCCAGCGCCTTGGTGCCGAACGCAGAGGTCGGCTCATAGTTTTCCACAAACTCGGCTTCGAGGTTCGGATGATCCATAAAGGTCGAAAGTTTGTAGTCAAGCAGGTTATTGTTGAGCGGCCGGCCGGTCTTCTCATCGAACAGCAGCTGCTCGGACAGGCCGTAGCCGATGCCCATGGACATACCGCCGTGCACCTGCGCTTCGGCAAGCGCTGGGTTAATGAGTTTGCCGCAATCGTGGACATTGACAATGTTCAGCAGTTTGACCTTGCACATCGGGATATCAACCTCGACCTCGGCGAACGTGCAGCCGAAGGAATAGGCGTTGTTGCGGATGGTGTAGGTCGATTCCGCTGTCAGATGCTCGGAATGGACCGGGTTATACTGCGCGGTCATGGACAACTCGGACAGGCTCATGAGCACACGTCCATCGGTGATACGGACGATGTTGGAGTCGATAATATCCATGTTATAGGTTGCCTGACGTGTGACCTCGCAGGCGTATTCGAGAATCTTCCGCTTCAGCAGCTCGGACGTCTGCCGGATGGAGAAGCCTGCGGTGAACGTCTGACGGGAAGCGTATGCGCCGAGGCCTGTCGGGGTCACATCGGTATCCTGGCAGGACAGAACATGTACTTTTTTATAATCGGACAGGCCAAGGATCTCCGCGCACATCTGCGCATATGCCGTATCTGCGCCCTGACCGATCTCCGTTTCGCCGACCTGCAGATTGACCGTGCCGTCGAGATTCAGCTGCAGACGGCAGGAGGAGGTTTCCAGCGAAATGGGGAAAACGGCAGTGTTGTACCAGAAGGTCGCAAGGCCGATACCGCGGCGGATGGGACCGGTCTGGTTGGCGTAGGCCTTCAGCTTTTCTTCATAGCCGATGGCCTTCATGCCCTTTTCCATACACTGCCGGTAGGAGTCCTCATAAAGTTCGTTTTTCGAGAAGCCGTCAACGTAGCCGGGCTTCATCAGGTTCTGCCAGCGGTAGGCCAGCGGCGTCATGCCGACAGCCTCTGCGCACTGCTCTGCGTGGGACTCATCCGCGAACGACGCCTGCGGCATGCCATAGCCGCGCATGGCGCCCGCCGCCGGGCGGTTGGTGAAAACAGTATAGGCATCGCCCTCAAAGTTGGGGCAGGGATAGTGCTGGTTAAAGGAGCCGAGCGCCTTGGCGACAATCGAATGGCCGTGGGAGGCGTAGGAGCCCTGGTTGGAGAAGCACTCGACCTTCTTGGCGGCGATGGTGCCGTCCTTGCGCAGCCAGGAGATGATGTGCGTGCGGATGGCATGGCGGACGCGGTTGGAGACAAACGTCTCTTCGCGTGAGCAGTCAAGCTTGACGCAGCGGCCGCCGACCTGCGTGCAGCACCATGCGCACAGCGGCTCATAGAGCGCGTCCTGCTTGTTGCCGAAGCCGCCGCCGATGTACGGCTTGACGACGCGGATGTCGCCCCACGGACGGCCCAGCGCCTGTCCGACGACACGGCGGATGATATGCGGGATCTGCGTGGAACTCGTCACGACCAGACGACCGTTTTCCGCGTAGCAGAAGCAGCCGTGGTTTTCAATGTGGCAGTGCTGTACGGTAGGCGTTTCGTACCAGCCCTCGACTTTGATCAGGCCCGGTTCTTTGATCGCTTCGGCATAATTGCCCGCCGAGGCGGTCGTATGCTTGAGAATGTTGTTGGGGAACGCCTCGTGCAGCTGCGGCGCGCCGGGCTCCATGGCCTTCTGCACGTCGAGCACGAACGGCAATTCCTCGTATTCGACCTCAATGGCGCGTACGGCCTGCATAGCCGCAACCTCATCCTCGGCGATAACAGCGCACACATCATCGCCATAATAGCGCACATGCTGGTTCAGCAGGTGCCGGTCGGCAATATCCTGATGAGACGGGTCCATTGACCACGGGTGGCCAGCCGTGGGGAACGGGATGTCCGGCACATCAAAGCAGGTCAGGATCTTGACAACGCCGGGAATTTTCTCGGCCTTGCTGATGTCAACCGACTTGACGAAGCCGTGTGCAATGGTCGAATGCTTGACTCTGACAATCAGCGCATCCTTTGGGGCCAGATCATCATAGTATTTCGTCCGGCCGGTCGCCTTGTCAAAGGCGTCAACACGAACCTCGCTTCTGCCTACGATGTTCATTCGATTACCTCCATTTGCCGGGTTATAGGCGGATTTTACGCGTCTGCGCATGAAATCCGCCATTTTTCCACTTTTATTTGTTTTTATTGTAGCATATCCGGATTTGAAGAGAAAGCAAAAGCATTATCCTACTTTTTGAATAACGAATTTTTTCGTGAATGTCGAAAAAATCGTATGATTCTTGCGAAAATATGCAAAAATAGCTATACTGTTTTGTAGAAAATCACAAGGAATCGATGATTCCATCGTCTGCGGGTATCAGCGGTTCCTAAAGGAGTACACAATATGGCTGCATTCTCTGCGCCTCCCATCGGCTGCCTGCTCATGGCGGCCGGAAATGCTTCCCGTTTTGGAGAAAACAAGTTGACCGCGCGCTTTGACGGGCAAAGCCTGTTCTCGCGGGCACTTGAGGCGATCCCGGCGGGCGTATTTGTCCGCGTCACGGTCGTTTCGCAGTATCCCTCGCTTCTGGAAGAGGCTTTGCAAGCGGGCTTCGATGCCATTCTGAACGACCGGCCAAAGGACGGCATCAGCCGCACCATTCGCCTCGGCACACGGGCGATGGCGGACTGTGCCGGAATCTTATACATGGTCGCCGACCAGCCGCTGCTGCAGGCCGGAACGGTACGACGCATTGTGGACGCATGGCAGGAACACCCGAACTGCATTACCGCCGCAGCGCACAACGGAAAGCGCGGCAACCCGTGCCTGTTTCCGTCGCGGTTTTTCCCGGAACTGTGTGCACTGGAGGCAGACCGCGGCGGCTCATCCGTCATTCGGCGGCACGAAGATGCGCTGCTGCTCGTCGAGGCAGGAGAACGCGAACTGTTTGACTGCGACACAAAGCAGGCGCTGGAAATTCTGAAGGGTAACGCATAATTCTTAATCCAGAAGAATTAGTGGGCGTTGAGAAAACCGAAAGAAATCGTCATTGCTTTGGAATATAAAAGAAACCCCGCAAACAAGTGACCGGCTTGTCTGCGGGGGATTCTTTATCAATATGAGGGGAAAATGAGAAAGTGTATATCGCTTCTTGCATGATTATAATAGCAAGGGTTTATTAAAAAACTTAGCGGCAAGTTTTTAAATAACTATTAAATCCGAAAAAACTTTTTTCGATCAAATGTTTACAAAAATATCATAATTTTTATCCCCTTATCCTCTTGACAAAATCCGGGCACAGGTCTATGATGAAGCCAAAGTGAATTAGCACTCACATGTATAGAGTGCTAACGTTGGAAGAAGAGGTGTGAATTATGAACGCACAAAACTATACACAAAAATCTCTGGAGGCCATTCAGGCCGCCCAGAAGCTGACCATTGAAAATCAGAACCAGCAGATTGAGCAAATCCATCTGCTGGCCGCACTTTTGAGGCAGGAGAACGGCCTTGTGCCGCAGCTGCTGAAAAAGATGGGTATCACGCTCGAAAGCTTTGAGGCTGCGGTCGATGCAGAGTTAGGAAAACTCCCGCGCGTGACCGGCTCGGGCCGTGAGGCAGATAAATATTATGTTGCGCGTGCCGTTGATACGGCGCTGAACAGCGCGGAAGACATCGCAAAGCAGATGAAGGACGAATATGTCTCCGTCGAGCATCTGTTTTTGTCCCTGATTGAAAATGCGGATGCAACGCTGAAAAATCTGTTCCGTCCGTACCAGATCACGAAGGAGGCCTGTCTGCAGGCACTGCAGTCGGTGCGCGGCAATCAGCGCGTAACGTCCGACACGCCGGAGGATACCTATGAGGCGCTTGCCAAATACGGTACGGATCTGGTCAAGCGCGCGCGGGAACAGAAAATGGATCCGGTCATCGGCCGTGACGATGAAATCCGAAACGTCATCCGCATTTTGTCCCGTAAGACGAAGAACAACCCTGTGCTGATTGGCGAACCGGGCGTCGGTAAGACGGCCATCGTCGAGGGGCTTGCACAGCGCATTGTCGCAAACGAGGTTCCGAAGTCCCTGCAGGACAAGACGATCTTTTCACTCGACATGGGCGCATTGATCGCGGGCGCAAAGTACCGCGGCGAATTTGAGGAACGTCTGAAGGCCGTGCTGGCCGAGGTCAAAAAGTCCGAAGGGCGTATCATCCTGTTTATCGATGAACTGCATACCATTGTCGGTGCGGGCAAGACCGAGGGCTCCATGGACGCGGGCAATCTGCTAAAGCCGATGCTCGCGCGCGGTGAACTGCACTGCATCGGCGCAACCACGCTGGACGAATACCGCCAGTATATCGAAAAGGATCCTGCGCTCGAGCGCCGGTTCCAGACCGTTCTGGTGCAGGAACCGACCGTCGAGGATACCATTGCCATCCTGCGTGGTCTGGAATCCCGCTATGAGGTCTTCCATGGCGTCAAGATCACAGACAATGCAATCATTGCCGCCGCAACGCTCTCGAACCGCTATATCACCGACCGTTTCCTGCCTGACAAGGCCATTGACCTCATTGACGAGGCCTGCGCCATGATCCGAACGGAAATGGACTCCATGCCGACCGAACTGGATGTCATCAACCGCAAGATCATCCAGATGCAGATTGAGGAAGCAGCGCTCAAAAACGAGGACGATGAACTTTCCAAGGCGCGGCTGACGGAACTGCAAAAGGAACTGGCCGAACAGCGCGAAACGTTCAACTCCATGAAAGCCAAATGGGAAAACGAGAAGAACGCAATCGGCCGCGTGCAGCAGCTGCGCGAACGCATCGAGCAGATCAACCGCGATATTGAATCTGCCGAACAGAGTTACGATCTCGAAAAGGCCGCGAAGCTGAAGTACGGCGATCTGCCCGAAGCGAAAAAGCAGCTGGAGCAGGAGGAAAAACTGGCGCAAAGCAGCAAGGAGACGAGTTTGCTCCGCAACAAGGTCACGGAGGAGGAAATTGCCAAGATCATCGAGCGCTGGACGGGTATCCCGACCGCAAGACTGATGGAGGGCGAACGCGACAAGCTGCTGCATCTCGAAGATACGCTGCACAAGCGTGTTGTCGGCCAGGATGAGGCCGTGCGCGTCGTCTCTGAGGCTATCCAGAGAAGCAGAGCAGGCATTCAGGACCCGAACCGGCCGCTCGGCTCGTTCCTGTTCCTTGGCCCTACCGGCGTTGGCAAGACAGAACTGGCCAAGACGCTGGCAGAGGCGCTGTTTGACGATGAAAAGAATCTGGTGCGGATCGATATGTCGGAGTATATGGAGAAATTCTCCGTGTCGCGTCTGATCGGTGCGCCTCCCGGATATGTGGGCTACGAGGAGGGCGGCCAGCTGACCGAAGCCGTGCGCCGCAGACCGTATTCCGTCATTCTGTTTGACGAGATCGAAAAAGCGCACCCGGACGTGTTCAACATTCTGCTGCAGGTGCTCGACGACGGTCGTATCACCGACTCGCAGGGCCGCACGGTGGACTTCAAGAACACCATCATCATTCTGACCTCGAATCTCGGTTCGCAGGCCATTCTGGACGGCATCACACCGGAGGGCGAGATCTCTGAGGATGCGAAAAACGAGGTGCAGACGCTTCTGCGCCGCAATTTCCGCCCGGAGTTCCTCAACCGGCTGGACGAGATTGTGTTCTATAAGCCGCTGTCGAAGGAGAATATCACCGGCATTATCGACTTGCAGATCGCGGCGCTCAACAAGCGCCTTGCCGACAAGCAGCTTAAATGCGAGTTGACTCCGGCGGCAAAGTCGTTCGTCATTGACGCAGCCTATGACCCGCAGTTCGGCGCAAGACCGCTGCGCCGGTATCTGCAGCACACGGTCGAAACACTTCTTGCCCAGCGCATCCTGCGCGGCGACGTGCTGCCCGGCCAGACGCTGGTCTGCGACGTGCAGCACGGCGAACTGGTCATCAACGCAAAATAATAATCAAGGGGCATGCTACAAGCTTCTGCTGCAGCATGCCCCCTTTTTGTGCGCACGCAGAAAACCGCCCCCGGCTTTGTGAACCGGGGGCGGTTTTAAATCTGGAATTATTCAAAGGTGAGGAAGCGGTGGAGCATGACGGCGACCTGAGCGCGGGTGGCGTTGCCCTTTGCGGAGAGGGTTGTCTTGCCGCCGGAGGTGACGCCGGTGATGATGCCGCTGCCGACGGCCCACTGCATCGCCGTGACGGCGAAGGAACTGACC
>ULUO01061381.1_pt1 | contig 21982 bp, 10 predicted proteins | sample 1958611 | NCBI WGS metagenome assembly ULUO01 (sample SAMEA4835762, study PRJEB28245) | human gut metagenome | biome: gut microbiome; material: fecal sample | place: Denmark | collected 2008
ATCTAATACTATGAAAAACACATTGCAAAGATACGGACTTTGTTTATAATAGCAAGTTTTTAGTCTGTATTTCGCCGTTTTATAACATGCTTTATAAATATATCGCACCTTGTTAACAAATTAATTTAAAAATGTAAAGTTTTGTTTATTATGACCTTTCGGACTTTTTGTCTTATGAATGATAGAAGAGGGCAAATGAAAATAAAAGTATGTGATAGCTGTTTTTCTATTTCTTATTTTATATCTTTGATGTCACTTTACTGATTGAAAAAATAACAGTTACTTATGAAAAACAGACAGTTTATTGTATTTGCTCTTTTATTAGCATGTCCGTTGCTGTTACACGGACAGGAAACGTTTCTTTGTGGAAAAGAATCATGTAATAAAGGTTATATCCGGCATCCATGGTATGGAAAAAAGGTTGGTTATATAGGAGACTCGATAACTGATCCCAATTGTTATGGAGATAACATAAAAAAGTATTGGGATTTTTTGAAAGAATGGTTGGATATCACTCCTTATGTGTATGGAGTGAGTGGACGTCAATGGAATGATGTACCCCGTCAGGCAGAACAATTGAAAAAGGAGCATGGAGAAGAGGTTGATGCCATCGTGGTTTTGATGGGGACAAATGATTTTAATAGCAGTGTACCTGTCGGGACTTGGTTTACAGAGAAAGAAGAGCAGGTGATGGCTGCCCGTGGTGAAACTAAAAAACTGGAAACGCGTAAAAGGCGTGTTCCTATAATGACGAATGATACGTATAAAGACCGTATTAATATTGGTTTGAGTCATTTGAAAAAATTGTTTCCCGATAAACAAATTGTTTTGTTGACCCCATTGCATCGTTCTTTAGCGGAATTCGGCGAAAAGAATGTACAACCGGATGAAAGCTATCAGAATAAATGCGGAGAATATGTGGATGCTTATGTACAGGGCATTAAGGAAGCAGGTAATTTGTGGGGAATTCCTGTAATAGATTTTAATTCGGTTACAGGTATGAATCCGATGATTGAAGAACAACTTATTTATTTCTATGATTCGGGCTATGATCGTTTGCATCCTAATACCAATGGTCAAGAACGTATGGCACATACATTGATGTATCAGTTACTTTCTTTGCCTGCATCATTCTGACAGTTGGACATTCATTTTTTTGTCTTTTTGGAAGAGTTTGTCTATTTAGGAGAACCTCCAATGTTTCGATATGAACTTGAAGAATTGAAAAAATGTTCAAATGGCAAATTGATGTTGTTTGAACATTTTTTTATTAGTTCTTATTTACTGAAAGAGTAATTGAACTATTGATTTTGAACAAATTTCTATATTCTTGTATCATTTTTTATGGTTTCTTTTCTTGTTCTTATTTACTTTTGCCTAAATCTTTTAACTTATAAAATGTATATGAAAAACATGAAATTAAAAGTATTACTTGTTTTATGTGCTTTACTCCTGTTATCGGCTTTTATTGCTGAGAGAAAAGACCCCATTACTATTTTTATGATTGGTGATTCTACCATGGCGAATAAAAGTCTGAAGAATGGTAATATAGAGCGTGGTTGGGGACAAATGCTTCCCGGATATTTTACGGAAGAGGTTGTGGTGGATAATCACGCTATGAATGGACGAAGTTCACTCAGTTTTATCAATGAAGGACGTTGGGACATAGTGCTTTCTAAAATTCATAAAGGTGATTATGTATTTATTTAATTCGGACATAATGATGAGAAACCTAGAGCCACATTACATACAGAGCCCGGAAGTACCTTTGATGATAATTTAAGACGTTTTGTGAATGAAACACGTGCTAAGGGAGGAAATCCTGTACTGTTCAATTCTATAGTTCGTCGTAATTTCCTTCCTAAAGGTGTGACGGAGATAAAGGGTAGTTATGAAAAAGAAGGTCCGGTATTGGTTGATACCCATGGGGAATATCTGGAATCTCCCCGTCGGGTGGCCGGAGAAATGAATGTACCTTTTATTGATTTGAATAAATTGACCCATGACTTGGTTACCGGTATGGGAGTCGAGAATTCAAGAAAATTGTTTATGTGGATTCCAGCAGGACAATATGAATTTTATCCGGAAGGGAAAATTGACAATACTCACTTGAATATATATGGTGGACGTATAGTTGCCGGGTTGGTTGTGGACGCTTTGATGGAAGAAGTGCCGGCTTTGGCAAAATATGTGCGACGTTATGATTATGTGGTGGCGAAAGATGGGAGTGGGGATTTCTTTACAGTTCAGGAAGCAGTGAATGCGGCAGTTGGTGGGAGCAAGAAAACAATATCTATACTTGTCCGTCCGGGAGTATATGAAGAGCATGTTTCTATGCCGGAATCATCGCCTCGAATAGAATTGGTGAAACAGACAGGGGCTGAGATCAGGGATAACGGGTTCACACAAGATGTTTATGTGGCACCTTATAAGGGTGACAGAGTGTGTGCTATTAGTTATACATTTGATAGGAACAGGGGTAGGTACATGTACTGAACAATATCACATCGGGGGAGATAAGTTGAAATCGACTCCTGCGTCTTTAGATAAATGGGTGGAAAGCTTGGTAAGCTCCGGTAGATGGGGAGTTGGCAATGATACATGGAATATCGCAGGGATATAATGCTTTTCAAAATCCTGAAATATTGTGGGAATAGGTAAAGGCTATGGAAAATGAAATATGGGTGGGTACATTTAGAGAGGTAGTTGCTTATAACAAAAGAACGAGAAAAAAATCGCTTGAATGTGCTAGAAAACGGCTATAACATAACTCCTCATTTGGATATGAATGCACAATTATTTACAGAACCACTGACTATGGTATTGAAATCTGTGGGAAACAGAGTTTCGGAGATTAGGCAAGATGGGAAAAAGCGTTTTCTAAAGAAGGATGCTGATAAGGTTCTTTTCGATTTTAATCTTTATGGAGTGATGATTCAGATTCGTTTTATCTGAGGTGTTGGATATAGTTTTAAAACTAGAATAGGGAAATCCGTTAGTCTTTATTGTAACCATTTGAGGTGTGATAATAAGATTAACGGATTTGTTTTTTGCTCTTTTATAAAGTTACTCAGAATTAATTTCTAAATTTGTTCCCGTTAACTTTATTCCTTTTTCAAAAGAAATAAAATGGAAAACACAGAGAAACTGATTGTAGAACAACTGAAAAATGGCAACGAAGATGCTTATAAATACATCTATGATTATCATTATGTTCTTTTATGTCATGTAGCAAATCAATATTTGAACGATAATTTTTTATCGGAAACTATAGTTGGAGATGTAATATTTCACCTTTGGGAGATCAGAGAAACTTTAAACATTACTATTTCTATTAGAAGTTATCTGATAAAGGCTGTTCGTAATCGTTGTATAGACTATCTGAAATCTAGATCTGAAAAAAAGGAAATTTCATTTTCAGTTTTAGTACCGGAAGAGATGTCTGAAGAAAAGTATTTGCAGTCGGATAATTATCCTTTGGGAATATTATTAGAACGTGAATTGGAGCATGAAATCCGTATGGCAATAGATAAACTACCGGTTGAATGTAGATGTGTTTTTGAAAAAAGTAGATTTGAGGAGAAAAAATATGAAGAAATTTCTCAGGAATTAGGTATTTCTATAAATACGGTTAAGTATCATATAAAGAATGCATTATCTTTCCTTCAGACTGAATTGAGCAAATATTTAATTGCTTTGATTTTATTTTTTTCGTGTTAAAACAGAAAAAAGTTCTTTTAGGACTACCCTGTATTTAAAATAAATCGTCTTCACTTTAGAAACAACAAAGATGAAAGCAGAAAAAGAACATATTGATGAATTAATAGTATCCTATTTAAGTAATGAGTTGGATGGAAATGCTGTGCATGAACTGAAGGAGTGGATAGCTGCGTCTGTGGAAAATGAAAAGTATTTTATGCAGCGGCAAGAAATTTGGTTTTCTGCCATAAGTGTGAAAGAGGATGTTAAATATGATAAGAGCAAAGCATTTGAACAATTTAAAAATAGAATTGCTAATCAGAGGTTGAATGATAAAAGAGAACGTGAAAATTTCTGTTTGTCTAAATTTTGGCGTTATGCAGCTGTTATTGTTGTATTGTTCTCAGTTTCTTATTTTTCTTATTGGAGGGGTGGAATAAGTATAAAAGAGGTATTTTCGGATATCATTGTGGAGGCTCCTCTTGGTTCCAGAACAAAATTGACCTTGCCGGATGGGACATTAGTGTGGTTGAATGCCGGATCGCGTATAACATATTCACAAGGATTCGGAGTAGGGAATAGAAAAATAGAATTGATAGGAGAAGGGTATTTTGAAGTTAAACGAAATGAAGAAGTTCCATTTCTTGTGAAAACGAATAGTTTGCTGGTAAAGGTATTGGGAACGAAATTTAATTTTCGGGATTATCCGGATGATGCAGAAGCCATTGTTTCTTTGTCCGAAGGAAAAGTGGCATTGAATAATTTATTGAAAAAAGAAAAAGAAGCTTTTTTGTTACCCAATGAAAGGGTGGTTTTGAATAAAAAGAATGGCAGAATGCATGTGGAGTATTCTACTGTTTCCAATGCATTACAATGGACTAATGGATATTTATTTTTTGATGAGGAATTGTTGCCGGATGTTGTGAAGGAGTTAGAACGTAGTTATAATGTGAAAATACAAATAGCTAGTGATACTTTGAATACTTTCAGGTTCTATGGAAATTTCGTTCATCGTGAGCAAAATATTCAGGAAGTTTTGGAAGCATTATCTGCGACCCGTAAGATTCATTATATTATTGAAGGACACAATATAACTTTATATTAAGTAGGGAGTGGATTAAAATTGTTTAACCTTAAAATTAAAAGTATGAATAGAATTAGAGCTGTAATACTGTAATAGGGGTACGAAAGGGATGAAAAAGAAAAGGTGGGAAGATATAGGGATTTTCCCACCTTGATGAAATCTCTTTTTCGACTTACGATTGTGAGTGCGCTTTTAGAGAATGCAAAGTTAATGATTTTTCTCTTTAAAAGCTAAGTTCATTTAATTTTTTAATTAATAAATTACTAATTTATGAAAAACAAGAGAAAGGCCATATTATTGGTCGGGGCTTTGCTTTGCCTTAATTTGAATATCTTCTCACAGAATATACCATTGAAAATGAATAAAGTATCGGTGAAAAAAGCTATGACTGAGCTAAAAGAAAAAAGTGGATATTCATTTGTGTATATAGCTGGGGATTTAGATACGAAAAAGATTGTTGATATAGACGCTGAGCAACTGCAAGAAGTTATTGAGCAAATCTTGGAAGGACAAAATGTTTCTTATGAGATAAAAGATAAAAATATCATTATTCGGAAGAAGGAAGTAGAACAGTCCATGTTGAACGAGAAAAAATTACAAGATATTTCAGGGCTTGTGATGGATGTTATGGGAGAACCTATCGTAGGAGTTAATGTGATGGAAAAGGGGACTACTAATGGTACTATTACTGATATGGATGGTAAGTTTTTACTTAAAGCTCCTGCGAATGCAACTCTTATTATTAGTTTTATCGGTTATAAGACTCTTGCTGTTAATTTGGAAGGGGAAAAGAATGTGAATATAACTCTGAAAGAGGATTTGGAACAATTAGATGAAGTGGTGGTGGTTGGTTATGGAACTCAAAAAAAATCTAGTTTGACAGCATCCGTGGCGACAGTGCCTGCAAAAGAACTGAGTAAACAGATGGGGCATTCTGTTGCAGCTGCTTTGCAGGGGAGGGCTCCAGGAGTAGAAATATTGCAAAAGGGGGGAGAAGCTGGGGCAGATATCAAGATACTTGTTCGGGGAGCAGGTACATTTGGTGCTACTGAACCTTTATATGTTATTGATGGTGCATTTTCTAATAATGGGCTAAATTCGTTGAATCCTTCAGATATTGAATCAATAGAAATCCTGAAGGATGGTTCGGCGGCTGCCATTTATGGCTCTCGCGCTGCAAATGGGGTTGTGCTGATAACTACCAAGCATGGTCAAAAAGGTAAAGCAAAAGTTGAAATTTCTGCAAACTATTCTTTGCAGACTCCTTCTAAATATCTTGATTTTCTAGATGCAAATGAGCATCGCGAATATACTAAGCAAATTGTTGCAAATTCAACAAACCAGACTCAAGCTCCAGAAAATATTCATCCTACTAATCCTGATATTAATACTGACTGGCAAGATGCATATCTAAGAAATGCTCCTATGTATAATTTGAATGCTTCAATTTCTGGTGGTGGTGAATATTCAACTTTTAATACAAGTTTGGGGTATTTTGATCAGCAAGGTATTATGGAATTTTCTGGTTTTAAGAAATATAATGCACGTGTCAATGGAACGTTTAAGAAAGGACGTTTGACTGTTAGTGAAACTCTTTCTGCTGCTTTTACAAATAAGGAGCCTCAAGTAAGGATGGTGATGGGGATTCCTACTGTTCCAATGACTGATGTAGAGGGAAGGTATGTATCTGCAGGTAAAGATTATTATGTAAATGAAGGAAAAGTTACTAATCCGTTTGCATCTTATTCCAATACTGTTCGAAGAAATAAAACAGTTAATGTTACTGGTAGTTTGAATATAGGACTGAATTTATATAAAGGATTGGATTATAAGCTACTACTTGGAGGTGACTATATATCAACAAATAATATATCTCGGTCCATTGCTTTTGACTCCAATTGGGATGAGAATGGTAATGCAGATCCTGATTATAGCAGAACGATTAATTCACTATCTGAAAGTCGTGGACAGCGATTTAGTTATACAATTGATAACATTTTGACTTATAAGAATATGTTTGCTGGTCATACTATTGACGCAATGGTAGGTACAAGTTGGATGAGAGAATACTATAGAACTATGGGGATTGGTTCTGGTTCTACAGATTTGGGTGGTCCTAATATTACTATTTTTAATGGGAAAGGAGATATAACAAGTGAAGAATACAATTCAGCTTTACTCTCCTTTTTTGCTCGCTTGAACTATGACTATAAGGAGCGTTATCTTGTTTCTGCAAGTATTCGTAGTGATAAATCTTCCAAATTTGCTAAAGGAAATAGGGTCGGTTACTTTCCTTCGGTTTCAGTGGGTTGGAATATACATGAAGAGAATTTTTTTAATATAGAATGGATAAGTAAAATGAAGATTAGAGCTAGTTATGGTGAATTAGGAGCTAATTTTATAGATTCATATTCTTTCCTTTCTACGGCTTATGGTCCAATACCTTCTGTATTCGGTGAAAATCAGATTGGTCAAAGTAGTGTGATGAATGGTTATGTAACCAAATTTGCTCAGGAAAATTTGACTTGGGAAAAATCAATATCTAAAAACGTAGCATTGGAAATGGCTTTTCTGAATAATAAAATTTCTTTTACAGCTGAATATTTTTGGAAAGATAATAATGACTTACTTGCTCCATTACTTCCATTAGCATCGTCAGGGCAAACCATTATGACTAATGGGGGGGATTTGCCAGTCTTTAATTCTGCATCTGTTGAAAATAAAGGTTTTGAATTTACGGTAGGTTATCGTAATAATTGGAAGGATTGGAGTTTGGATGTTACTGCCAATATTTCGGCATTAAGAAATAAAGTAAAGAGTTTGGGTGAGGGAGTACAACCCATTAAGGCAGAGGTGATGATGAGTGGTTCTTTTAATGACCGTCCTACTATTACTAAACCGGGCTTGCCTATTGGTACCTTTTGGGGATATGTGGTGGAAGGTTTTGATAATGATGGTAATTTTATTTTTCAGGATAATAATGGTAGTGTGAATGGTGTATTGACAGGAAAACCGGATGGGAAGATTGATGAGAATGATAAAACGGATATTGGTAATCCTCATCCGGATTTTACTTATGGTTTAAATATAAATGTAGGTTATAAGAATTGGGATTTGACTGCTTTTTTCCAAGGAACGCAAGGTAACGATATTTTTGCTTTAATGAAATATGATTGGTATTTTGGAGGAGCTAATAGTGCTACCCTAAAGGATGCTTTCTATAATTCATGGACTCCGCAAAATCCTAATGCAGAAGCTCCTAAACTGAATAGTAAAAACAGTTCTGGCATAAACTCGCTTCCAAGTACATTCTATGTGGAGGATGGTTCTTATTTCAGATGCAAGAATCTACAAATCGGTTATTCCTTTAATAAGAAATTATTGCAAAAATTCCATATAGAATCATTTAGAATATATGCGGGGGTACAAAATTTATTCACTATCACAAAATATCCCTTGTATGATCCCGAAGTTAGTTCAAACGTGTTGTTTGACAGAGGTGTGGATGGTTTCTGGCAAGCACAGGAAAGTCCTCATGAAGCAACAATGAATTCTAGAGTATATAATCTTGGTGTCAATTTAACTTTCTAAAAACAGAATAAGTATGAAAATAATGTTGCGTAAAATTATAGTTATCATTATCAGTTTTGTAACTATTGGAATGATGGGCTCATGTGAAGATATTTTTAATGATTTGGCGGTGAATCCTAATCAATCAGACGTTAATTCATTTTATACTACACTAGAAAATTGTAATAAGGGAATTCTTGGTATCTATGGGTATATTTCGACTCCTCGTAATTTGGGAGCTTGTGGATTTGGTTTGATGTTGACTCGTAGTGATGAGGGGTGTTCGGTAGCTGATTATGGAGTACCAGGTGCTTATAATGAAGAGTTTACCCCTTCTTATTATTCATTGGTTCAACCTTTTCAGTTAATGTATACAGCTGCTTCCCAAGCTAACCAAATGATTGAAAGTCTTACTGAAATAGAATTCAGCAATAAAGAATTACAGGATGCATATTTGGGGGAGGCTTATTTTCTTCGTGCATTTACACATTTCTTTTTATTCATCAATTATAGGAATATTCCTTTGATTAAAGAATTGCCTAAGGCTCCTAATGAATATAAGCCTCAGGCAACACCTGAAGAGGCTTGGGATTTTATTATAGATGATCTGATCAAAGCTAAAGATTTACTTCCTGACAAGAATTTTTGGGATGCTAAAAATAAAGGACGTGTGACGAAAGCTTCTGCTTATGCACTTTTGGGTAAGTCATATCTTTATAGATCCGGTATTGAACCCAAATATGGAACTTCACAAACAACTTATTATAATGAGGCTGCTGCGGCTTTTGCAGAAATCATTAATGGTAATTGTGGAAACTACAGATTGGTAGATGACTATTCATGGAACTTTGATGTGGCACATGAAAATAATGATGAATCTATTTTTGAAGTACAATTTGTCGGAGTGTTGAATACAGGATTTAACCCAGGATTTGTGGACAGTGGGTTGTTCAATGATGTCCGGTGTAAAATGTGTATAATGAATAGAAGTAGAAATTCGAATAGTTCTGCACAGGTTATGCACAATTGGTTATATGATAAATTTGTAGCGTCAAAAACAGTGACAGGAGAAACTGATCCACGTATGTTTGGTTCGTTTGTTTTTAATGATAATGTATCGGAGATTATACGTCCGAAAGGTATGAAGGTTACTTTTCTTGAAGGGAAGGATTGGGAAGCAGAAATGGGTTCAAAGGAAGGAACATTTGGTGAACAATATGAGTTGGCAATGGGATATAAAATGTGTAGTAGGAAATGGTTGGATTGGACCTTACCTCCGACAGATGATGCTGGTGGGCATTTTTTTAATGGACGTGCACAAGGAGTAAACTGGAGAATGATTCGTTATTCGGATGTTTTGCTGATGTATGCTGAAGCTGTAGTAATGGGAGGGAAAGCCACTGCAAACATAACCCCGTTAGAAGCAATAAACAAAGTACGCGATAGGGTAGGAGTACCTCATGTAACAGAAGCTAATATGAGAACTATTGAAGATGAACGTATTCTAGAACTTACCTATGAAGGCTTCCGATTCTTTGACTTGCTTCGTTGGGGTAAAGTAGTAGAGCGTTTTCGCGAATTGGAAAATACTGATCCTTTGTTTAAAAGGTTTAGCAGGGCTCAATATATGGGGTTTAAGGAAAATAAGAATGAATGGGTTCCATTGCCAATTGATGAAGTAGAGGGTAATCCATATATCACTAAAAATAATCCAGGATGGTAATTAAAAATAGAATAATTATGAAAGTATTTTATTATATTATATGTGCAGCTTGCTTTGCCGGCTGTGTGTCATCTTCCAATGATAAAACGGTGAAAGAGAAGGGTAGAACATTGCATAATGGCATTGTGCTGCCCGAGCAATGGCCTCCTAGTATGATTGATGATGGAGTACGTTGCGAAATGTCTTTACCTTATATTTCAAACAAACCGACTGTTATTTCTGTAAATCTAGGACGCCAATTATTCGTTGATGATTTTTTAATTGCAGAAACAGATATGGAGCGTGTTTCCCATAAGGCTATGTTCTATGAGAATAATCCGGTACTTGCTCCGGATAAGGAGTGGGAATACACTTTTGAACGTGCTCCTTATGCTGCTCCTTTCAGTGATGGAATATGGTATGATGAAAGCGAACAAAAATTTAAAATGTGGTATTTGGCTGGTGCCGGATCTATGCACAAACATCGTCAAAGCTTTTATACTTGTTATGCGGAGTCAAAAGATGGGAAGCATTGGGAAAAAGTGAATATGGATATAGTGCCGGGTACGAATATTGTAGATACTTGTGATCGGGATGCGGCTACAGTTTGGCTCGATAAAATGTGTCCAGAACCAGAAAAACGTTTCAAATTCTTCAATGTGGAAAAACATAGTGGAGGATGGAAAATAATTTTAAAATATTCAAAAGATGGTATTCATTGGTCGGAAGGAGTTGCGCAATCAGGACCGGTGGGGGATCGTACCACTGCTTTCTATAATCCGTTTACTCAAAAATGGGCTATTAGTCTACGGCAGGGGAGTAAAGCAGACGGACGCTCTAGAGGCTATTTGGAAAATGAAGATCCAGAGATGGCAGTTAGCGTGGCGCATTCATTGGCTAAAGGAATAAAGGATAAAAATATAGTTTTGTGGTTTACTCCTTCCGATAAGGAACTGCCACATCCTGAATTTCCTGATGTGCGTCCAGCCATTTATAATTTTGATGCTATGCCTTATGAAAGTGTTATGCTAGGGTTCTATGCTATGTGGAAAGGACCAGAGAATGATCTCTGTGGTAAGTTAGGTATTCAGAAAAGAAATGAAATAGGGATGGGATATAGTCGGGATGGTTTTCATTTTTATCGTCCCAGTTATGAACCTGTTATGGGAGTAAATGAAACGGAAGGGGCATGGAACTGGGGAAATATGCAGTCTATTATTGGCGTACCTCTCATTGTTGGTGATTCTTTGTATTTGTATTCTAGTGGAAGAATGAAGAATAAAGTGATGTGGGATGGATTTACTTCTACTGGGTTGGCAACTTTACGTCGTGATGGGTTCGTTTCCATGCATACAGACACAGAAGGGGTACTTGTTACCGAGAAAATAAAGTTTGATGGTAATCATTTTTTTGTGAATGCACAAGCAAAGGATTTGCAGGTGGAGATAATGGATGAAAATGGTAATGTGATTACGGGATTTTCCAGAGAGGATTGTAAGGAAATGAATGATTTGAACAGTACTAAACAATTGGTAACTTGGAAATCAGGTAAAAAACTTGCTGCTCTTTCAGGCAAGATAGTTAAAGTGAAGTTTTATGTTACTTGTGGCGATTTATATGCTTTTTGGATTTCTCCATGGGACACAGGAGAAAGTAGGGGATATACAGGTGGTGGTGGTCCGGGACTCAATCCTTGTGGAATCGATATTAAATAACTGATATGTGTAAAACATAGTTGTGTTACGTCGTGTATTTTGTTGGTGGCTGCTTCATGAGAATGAAGCAGTCATTTTTTGTATTACAGATAAATTTTGCTTGGTTGAGCTAAGTCAATATTTAAGTATGAGGAAAATGTAGACATAAAAAAAGGAGCAACGCCTTGCTCCAACCTTTGTTAACCTTAAATCTAATACTATGAAAAACACGTTGCAAAGGTACGTGTTTTAGTGGATTTTGCAAATAAAACAACTAAAAAAATATGTTTTCTAACACGTTTTAATACTTTTGTCCTATTTGTTAAGGATGAGGACTTTTTTTATTTACTTGTATTTTGTCTTTTTTACATATAAAACCGTATATTTGTTGCCACTTTTGCAAAAGGATAAAAACGAATGGTTTCAGTAGATAATTTGAAAGTAGAGTTTGGAGTAACGCCTCTGTTTGAGGATGTGTCATACGTTATCAATAAGAGAGATCGTATTGCGCTGGTCGGGAAGAATGGGGCCGGTAAGTCTACTATGCTTAAGATATTGGCAGGAATACAGGCGCCTACTTCAGGTAGTGTTTCTGTTCCGCGTGATGTGACGATAGGCTATTTGCCTCAAGTCATGATTCTGAGTGATAAACATACTGTGATGGAAGAGGCGGAGATGGCTTTTGAACATATCTTTGAGTTGCAGGCTAGTATTGAGAGAATGAATCAGGAGTTGGCGGATAGAACAGATTATGATTCAGAAAACTATCATAAACTGATTGAGAAATTCACCCATGACAATGAACGCTTTTTGATGATGGGAGGTACCAATTATACAGCTGAGATAGAACGTACATTGATGGGGTTGGGATTTAGCCGGGAGGATTTTAACCGTCCTACATCTGAGTTCAGTGGTGGATGGCGTATGCGTATAGAGTTGGCCAAGTTGCTGTTGCGACGGCCCGATGTGTTGCTGTTGGACGAGCCTACCAATCATCTGGATATAGAAAGCATTCAATGGTTGGAAAACTTTTTGAAGACAAGTGCGGGAGCCGTTGTATTGGTGAGCCACGACCGTGCATTTATTAATAATGTGACCAATCGTACGATTGAAATATCTTGCGGGCATATCTATGATTATAAAGTGGCTTACGATGAGTTTGTGGTATTGCGCAAAGAACGTCGTGAGCAGCAATTGCGTGCATACGAGAACCAGCAGAAGCAAATTCAGGATACAGAAGATTTCATAGAGCGTTTCCGTTATAAGGCTACCAAGGCTGTACAGGTGCAGAGCCGTATCAAGCAATTGGAAAAAATAGTTCCTATTGAAATTGATGATGAAGATAATTCAGCCTTGCGGTTGAAGTTTCCGCCTGCCATGCGTTCCGGCAATTATCCGGTCATTTGTGACGGGGTGAAGAAAGCATATGGCAGTCATATCGTTTTTCACGATGTGACTTTGACTATTAATCGAGGTGAGAAGGTAGCTTTTGTCGGAAAGAATGGGGAAGGTAAGTCCACTTTGGTGAAATGTATAATGGACGAAATCCCATACGAAGGTAAACTGACCATCGGGCACAACGTACAGATTGGTTATTTTGCTCAGAATCAGGCTCAGATGTTGGATGAAAATCTGAGTGTCTTTGATACGATTGATTATGTGGCAAAAGGGGATATTCGTTTGAAGATTCGTGATATTCTGGGAGCATTCATGTTTGGAGGTGAGGCTTCTGATAAAAAAGTAAAGGTACTGTCGGGTGGGGAGCGGAGTCGTCTTGCCATGATAAAACTTTTGTTAGAACCGGTGAATTTCCTTATTTTGGACGAACCTACCAACCATCTGGATATGCGCTCAAAGGATGTATTGAAAGAAGCTATCAAGGAATTTGATGGAACGGTGATTGTTGTTTCTCATGACCGTGAGTTCTTGGATGGACTGGTGACCAAAGTTTATGAATTCGGAGGTGGAGTAGTAAAAGAACACATTGGTGGCATTTATGATTTTTTACAGAAAAAGAAAATAGAGAGTCTGAATGAGTTGCAGCTTTCGGCTTCTCCTACTATGTCTGCCACTAAAAAGGAAGAACTCGAAACGGTTAGTGAGAACAAATTATCTTATGAGGCGCAAAAGGAATTGAATAAGAAAATTCGCAAATTGGAGAAACGAGTTGCGGATTGTGAACAGAAAATAGAAAAGCTGGAAACTGAGATTGGCGAGGTGGAAGCTGATATGGCTACTCCCGAAGGTGCATCGGATATGGCTTTGTATGAAAAGCATCAGAAACTGAAAAAGGACTTGGATCAGACGGTAGAAGAATGGGAGACCGTTTCTATGGAATTAGAAGAGATGCAGGGAAGTTAAAGTATGTATCATATATATAGAACAAATGAAAGCAAAACATTATTTACCAATGGCTGTATTGGCTCTGGCAGTAGCTGCCGGATGTGACAGTAAAAAGGAAGCCGTCATGACTTCGGGTATAGACTTGACAAATTTGGACACTACGGCTGTTCAAGGAGCTGATTTTTATCAGTATGCTTGTGGCGGATGGATGAAGAAACACCCTCTGACCAATGAATATTCCCGTTTTGGCTCATTCGATATGCTTGCTGAAAATAATCGGGAACAACTGAAAGGATTGATTGTGGAAATTGCTTCCGGGCAGAATGCGCAAGGTACAATAGGTCAGAAAATAGGGGATATCTATAATTTGGCTATGGATAGTGTGAAACTGAATGCGGATGGAGTAACTCCTATTCAAGCTGATTTGGAAAAGATTGCTTCAGTGAAGGATAAATCGGAAATAGTTCCTTTGATGGCGGAACTGGCTCATAGCGGTGTATTCCCTTATTTCAGTTTCTATGTGGGTGCCGATATCATGGACAGTAAGAGCAATTTGTTTCAATTGTATCAAGGGGGTATCAGTCTGGGTGAAAAAGAATATTATCTGGACAATGATGATGTGACTGTCAATATCCGTAATAAGTATAAGGAACATATTGTAAAGATGTTCCAATTGGCTGGTTTTGATGAGGCTGCCGCTAAAAAGAAAATGGAGGCTGTAATGGATATCGAAACCCGTATTGCAAAAGCTTCTTTCAGTGCGGTGGAACAGCGTAACCCTGCGGCCAATTATCATAAAATGTCTTTGGATGAATTAAAGAAAGAGATTCCGGGCATTGACTGGGATGCTTTCTTGAATGGTATAGGCGTGAAAGGGGTGACTGAACTGAGTGTTTCTCAAGTGGATCCGATTAAAGAGGTTGAGAAAATTATCAATAGCTTGCCGGTTGAAAATCAGATCGCTTATATGCAATGGAGTCTGATAGACAGGGCTGCCGGTTACTTGAGTGATGATTTGGTGGCACAAAATTTTGATTTTTATGGAAAAACACTATCCGGCAAACAGGCTAACCAACCTCGTTGGAAGCGTGCTGTAAGTACTGTAAATGGAGTACTGGGTGAAGCGGTAGGTCAGATGTATGTGGAGAAATATTTTCCGGCAGCCGCAAAAGAACGTATGGTGCAGTTGGTAAAGAATCTGCAGACCGCATTGGGAGAACGTATTCGGAATTTGGAATGGATGGGTGACAGCACAAAGATTAAAGCTATTGAGAAGTTGAATTCTTTTTATGTAAAGGTAGGCTATCCTGATAAGTGGAGGGATTATACCGGTTTGAATATTGAAAAAGATTCTTATTGGGCCAATGTGAAGCGTGCTACAGAATTCGAACTGGATTATATGTTATCCAAGGCAGGAAAGCCGGTTGACAGAGATGAATGGGGAATGACTCCGCAGACTGTCAATGCATATTATAATCCGACCACGAATGAGATTTGTTTTCCGGCGGGTATTCTTCAATATCCGTTTTTTGATATGAATGCTGATGATGCATTTAATTATGGAGCTATTGGCGTGGTTATCGGTCATGAAATGACTCATGGATTCGATGATCAGGGACGTCAGTTTGATAAGGATGGTAATTTGAAAGATTGGTGGACAGCCGAAGATGCCAAACGTTTTGAAGAACGTGCTCAGGTAATGGTGAATTTCTTTGATAGCATCCAGGTTTTGCCGGGACTCAATGCCAACGGTTCTTTGACTTTAGGTGAGAATATAGCCGATCATGGTGGTTTGCAGGTTTCTTTCCAGGCGTTCAAGAATGCGACAAAAGATGCTCCCCTGCTGGTAAAAGACGGATTTACTCCGGAACAGCGCTTCTTCTTGTCATACGCCGGAGTGTGGGCTGGCAATATCCGCGACGAGCAGATTCGTTTGCAAACCAAGTCTGATCCACATTCATTGGGCAGATGGCGTGTGAACGGAGCACTCCCTCAAATAGGTGCATGGTATGATGCTTTTGGCATTAAAGAGGGGGATCCTATGTATTTGGCTCCTGAAAAACGTGTTTCTATTTGGTAAGCTTTGTATGTAAAAGATAATAAGAAAGCATGGTAATTGCTGAGAATTCGGCATTTACCATGCTTTCTTTTTGGAATTTACATGATAAACACCTATTTTTGTGCCCGATGAAACGGAGACGATACATAGCATGGGTATTGATGTTGGTCAGCATTATCATGTTGACAGCATCTGTTCTGCCTCATCATCATCACCGGGAAATTCTTTGTTTGCAGCATGATATGACTTTGTGCGGCTGTCAATGTTCCGTGCAGCATCAGCAGCATAATAATAGTTCTGATGAGAATCATACATGTAATGCCGGATGTGTGACCAAGTTTAAAAGTGTAACTCCGGATCGGGCCCAAGACAGTGTTTCTCCTGATTATTCGTTTTGTTTGCTGTTATATACGGTGACGGATGTATTGGCGCTTTCATTGCGGTTGACAGAACACAACACATTACCTTATAATTACTATTTAGAAAAACTGCATTCTACGTGTCTTCCCCACGTAAAGGGGTTGCGTGCTCCTCCTTGCGATGTTCTTGCTTAACAGATAGAAAGTTTATCTTTTTATCCGCAACTTTGTTGCATTTTCTTTACACTAATTTTGCATTTAATAAAAAGTAAGAACAAATAATATCATCATGAAGAAACTTATCTTTATGGGAGTCTTAGGCTTGTTCCTCTTAGGCTCTTGCAACAGTAAATCGGGTCATGATCACGAAGGACACGATCATGGAACGGAGGAAGCACATAATCACGACCACGAAGGGCATGACCATAATCACGAAGGGCATGACCATGAAAAAGAAAACCACGACCATGAGAATGAAGGTCACGAAGGGCATAATCATGAAGCGGAAGCTTCTGCAGCCGGACATTCCGATGAGATAATTCTGGCTCCAGAAAAAGCAAAAGCAGCCGGGGTAGAATCGGAAATAATCCGGCCTGAATCATTCCGTCAGGTGATAACGACCAGCGGTCAGGTGCAGGCAGCACAAGGCGATGAAAGCGTAGTAGTCGCCAATGTAGCCGGTGTGGTTTCTTTCCGCCATCCGGTAACGGACGGTATGAGTGTGAGCAAGGGGGCTCCCATTCTGAATATCTCTGCTGAGAATATGCCGGACGGAGACCCTGTAAAACGTACCCGTATCGCATATGAAACCGCCAAAAAAGAATATGAACGTGCCGCCAAGTTGGTAAAAAGTCAGATAATATCGCAGAAAGATTTCAATGCCATTAAGGAGAGTTATGAAAATGCATTATTGGCATACGAGGCTATTTCAAAGAACCAGACCAAGACAGGTGTGTCCGTCACAGCTCCTTTAGGTGGTTATATCAAGAATTGTCTGGTGCAGGAAGGTGACTATGTGTCGGTAGGCCAGCCTTTGGTGAGTATCACTCAGAACCGTCGTCTGTTCCTTCGTGCAGATGTTTCCGAGAAATATTATGGTTATCTGCATAGCATCCAGTCGGCAAACTTCAAGACTCCATACGATAATAAGGTATATGAGCTGGGTGAGTTGAAAGGGCGTCTGCTTTCTTATGGTAAAGCATCCGGTGGTACTTCTTTTTATGTGCCTGTAACTTTCGAATTTGATAATCGGGGAGATGTGATTCCCGGTTCGTATGTGGAGGTGTATCTGCTCTCGTCGGAAATGCCCGATGTGCTGGCCTTGCCTGTTACGGCACTGACCGAAGAACAAGGTTTGTACTTTGTTTATCTGCAACTGGATGAGGAAGGATATAAGAAACAGGAGGTAACTTTGGGAGCGAGCAACGGAAAGAAAGTGCAGATTCTGACCGGTTTGAAAGCCGGTGACCGTGTGGTAACAAAGGGAGCTTATCAGGTGAAATTAGCGTCGGCTAGCAATGCGATTCCGGCTCATAGTCATGAACATTAATCAGCCGTCCTATGCTAAATAAGATTATACATTTTTCCCTTCAGAACCGTATATTGGTTCTGGTGGCGTCGGTTTTGCTGCTTATCGGCGGTACTTACACGGCTTTTCATACGGAAGTCGATGTGTTCCCCGATTTGAATGCGCCGACTGTAGTGATTATGACCGAAGCGAATGGTATGGCCGCCGAAGAGGTGGAACAATTGGTAACCTTTCCTGTAGAAACTGCCGTGAACGGTGCGACCCATGTGCGCCGGGTGCGTTCATCTTCCACCAATGGCTTTTCCGTTGTGTGGGTGGAATTTGAATGGGATACCGATATCTATCTGGCCCGTCAGATTGTCAGTGAGAAATTGTCCTTGGTCAGCGAGGAGCTGCCCGAGAATGTAGGTAAACCTACCATGGGACCTCAGTCTTCTATTTTAGGTGAGTTGCTGATTATCGGTCTGACTTCGGATACTACTTCCATGCTCGATCTCCGTACACTGGCAGACTGGACTATCCGTCCGCGCCTGCTCTCTACGGGAGGTGTGGCACAGGTTGCCGTGCTGGGAGGTGATATCAAGGAATATCAGGTGTTGCTTGACCCTGCCCGCATGAAACATTACAATGTTACGTTGGCAGAGGTGATGAACGTTACCCGTAACATGAATCAGAATGCCAATGGCGGAGTGATTTATGAATATGGAAACGAATATATTGTTCGCGGGGTGCTTTCCAGTCATGATGTGGCTCAGTTGTCACGTTCCGTCATCAAGACGGTGGAAGGGGTGCCCGTTACATTGGAGGATATTGCCGATGTGAAGATTGGTTCGCAGGAACCCAAACTGGGTACTGCTTCGGAAAGAGGAAAACCTGCCGTACTGCTGACCGTTACCAAACAACCCAAGACTGGGACTATTGAACTGACAGAGCAGTTGGAAGCCGCATTGAAGGATTTGCAGAAGAATCTTCCGGCTGATGTACACGTTTCTACAGATATTTTCCGTCAGAGCCGTTTTATTGAAAGCTCTATCGGTAATGTGAAGGATTCGTTGTATGAAGGTGCTGTTTTTGTGGTGATTGTTCTCTTCCTGTTCCTTGCCAATGTACGTACCACGGTTATTTCATTGGTAACCCTTCCGTTGTCATTGATTGTTTCTATATTGACTCTTCACTATATGGGACTCACCATCAATACCATGAGTTTGGGTGGTATGGCCATTGCCATTGGTTCGTTGGTGGATGATGCCATTGTGGATGTGGAAAATGTATGGAAGCACTTGCGTGAGAATCGCTTGTTGCCCGAAGAGGAACGTAAGAGCGTGATTGAAGTCGTGTTCAATGCTTCGAAGGAAGTGCGTATGCCTATCTTGAACTCTACCTTGATTATTGTAGTCAGCTTTGTTCCTTTGTTTTTCCTGACAGGAATGGAAGGGCGTATGCTGGTTCCGTTGGGCATTGCCTTTATTGTGGCGTTGTTTGCTTCTACGGTAGTGGCTTTGACACTGACTCCGGTACTGTGCAGCTATCTGTTAGGTAATAATAAAGGCAAAGGATTGCCCAAAGAGGCATTTGTGGCCGTATGGATGAAAAAGCATTACCGCAATGCCTTGTTATGGTCCTTGAATCATAAATCCGCAGTATTGGGTTTTACGGGTGGACTGTTTGCGGTGGCATTGGTTATGTTTTTTACATTAGGACGCAGTTTCCTGCCATCTTTCAATGAAGGTTCGTTCACCATTAATATCAGTTCATTGCCGGGAATTTCTTTGGCAGAATCGGATAAAATGGGACACCGTGCAGAAGAGTTGCTGATGTCTATTCCCGAAATACAGACTGTAGCCCGTAAAACGGGACGTGCCGAACTGGATGAGCATGCATTAGGGGTTAACGTGAGTGAAATTGAGGCCCCGTTTGAATTGAAAGACCGTTCCCGCCAGGAACTGGTAGCCGATGTGCGTGCCAAGTTATCTACCATTACCGGTGCGAATATCGAAATAGGCCAACCTATCAGCCATCGTATCGATGCCATGCTTTCGGGTACCAAGGCCAACATTGCCATCAAACTGTTTGGTAATGATTTGAACAAGATGTTTGCCATCGGTAATCAGATAAAGGATGCCATCAGCAGTGTGGAGGGTATTGCCGACTTGAATGTGGAACAACAAATCGAACGTCCGCAGCTCAAGATTGTTCCCAAACGCGAGATGCTTGCCAAATTCGGTATTTCTTTACCGGAGTTTGCCGAGTTTGTATCAGTGAACATGGCGGGTGAAGTCGTTTCACAGGTATATGAAGAAGGCAAAGCGTTTAATCTTATTGTCCGTACCAAGGATGAGGTGCGTGATGAGATGGAGAAGGTGCGCAACCTGATGATTGATACCGGTGACGGTCAGAAAATCCCTGTCAACTATGTAGCCGATGTGGTTTCTGCCATGGGACCGAATACCATCAGCCGTGAGAACGTGAAGCGTAAGATTGTGATTTCGGCCAATACCAGCGGTCGTGATTTGCGCAGCGTGGTGAATGATATACAGGAACGGATTGATGCGCAAATCAAGCTTCCCGAAGGATATCATGTGGAATATGGCGGTCAGTTTGAAAGCGAGCAGGCGGCCAGCCGTACGCTGATGCTCACTTCGTTTATGAGTATCGTGGTTATCTTCCTGTTGCTTTATACCCAGTTTAAGAATGCAGCCCAAAGTGGAGTCATTTTGTTGAATTTGCCTTTGGCGTTGATTGGTGGGGTATTTGCATTGATGATAACAACGGGTGAGATAAGCATTCCGGCTATTATCGGCTTTATCTCGTTGTTTGGCATTGCTACCCGTAATGGTATGTTGTTGATAAGTCATTACAATATGTTGCGCGAAGAAGGTATGGATTTGAAAGAAAGCATTCTTCACGGTTCGTTAGACCGTTTGAACCCTATCCTGATGACTGCGTTGTCTTCCGCGCTGGCTTTGATACCTTTGGCATTCCGTGGCGATTTGCCGGGTAATGAAATACAAAGCCCGATGGCGAAAGTTATTCTTGGAGGTCTTTTGACATCGACTTTCCTGAACGCTTTCATTATTCCGATTGTTTATGAACTGATGAACCGAAAGAAGAAATAATAGAAATAATATGAAACGAATCTTAGTTATAATAGCCCTCTGCTCTCCCTTGCTGATGCAGGCCCAGAGTATTGAGCACATTTTGAAAAGCATCGAGCAGAACAATAAAGAGCTCAAGGCACAGAAACATGCCGCCGATGCGACCAAGATGGAAAACCGGACAAACAACAACTTGCCTGATCCTACGGTGAGCTACAGCTCTTTTTACAGTAATGGTGTCGAAGGTGGTCACGGTACGGAATTCGTTGCTTCGCAAGGTTTTGATTTTCCTACTCAGTATATTGCCCGCAACCGGCAGGCTACTTTGCAGAACGAAGCGGTGGACAAGCAACAACAGGCTGCCCGCCGGGATATTCTGCTGAATGCGAAGAATCTCTGTCTGGACCTTATTCTGTTGAATCAGGAAAAGACATTGATGGATATCCGTATGAAAAATGCAGATGAATTACAGGCACTTTATGAAAAACGTCTGACTACCGGTGATGCGAATATACTGGAAGTCAACAAAATCAAGATGGAGCGTATGAATGTGCAGACGGAAGTTGCCCAAAACAGCGCAGCTCACCGCACTGCCTTGCAGTCTCTGCTTGCCATGAACGGTAACATGCCTTTGGAGTTTGCTGAAACCACGTATCCTGCCATACAGGAAATCAATGATTACAATGTTATGAGGGATGAAGTGATGGCGTCAGACCTTGACTTGCAGGCCGCCGCCGCCATTGCCCGTGCCGCCGAGAAGCAGGTTTCGGTAGACCGCCAAGGATGGTTGCCGAAGCTGGAAGCCGGCTTTCGCCGTAACACGGATGATGCGGTTTCGATGAATGGTTT
>ULUO01040206.1_pt1 | contig 21942 bp, 19 predicted proteins | sample 1958611 | NCBI WGS metagenome assembly ULUO01 (sample SAMEA4835762, study PRJEB28245) | human gut metagenome | biome: gut microbiome; material: fecal sample | place: Denmark | collected 2008
CTACTGTTTTTTTAATATATCATATAAAAAGAGATATATCTATAGAATATATAAAGATTTTGAAAATATTTATTTTCTTATGTGCAGGAAGCGTCCCTAAAGGGGCAGGAACGGAGATTAATTATGAAGAAACTATCAGCAGAAAAACGCAATATGATTCTTGAGGGTAACCTCTTTCAAGCCATAATTGTACTTGCCATTCCAATTATGATAAACAGCTTTATTCAGTCCATGTACAACCTGACAGATACATACTGGCTGGGACAGATTGGTACTAATCCAATGGCTGCAATAACACTCGTTTCCCCGGTTCAGAATATTATCATCAATTTCGGACAGGGCATTACAACTGCCGGTGCAATCCTCATATCGCAGTATATAGGGGCCGGTGAAAAACGTCAGGCAGGAATAATGGCTAATCATCTGTATATATGCTCAATGATATTTGCATTTGTATGCGCATCAATATGCATTATTGCCACACCCGGTATTGTCAGATGGCTCGGTGCTGATGGTGACGTACTTAATTTTGGCATAACTTACCTCAAAGTTGTTGTTATTGATATGCCGTTTCTTTTTACAATTAATATGTACAATGCCATACGTCAGGCTCAGGGAGATACGCTGAAGCCAATGCTCATGAATCTTCTGGGAATATGTATTAACTTTGTACTCGATCCTCTTCTTATGATTGTATTTGACATGGGAATTCTCGGTGCCGCACTTGCGACTCTTCTGGCGAAGGTGCCGCCTGCACTCATCTGTCTGTACTCACTGTTTAAAACAAAACAGGGTATCCGGCTTTCATTAAGGGGATTCCATTTTGAATCCTCAAAGATACTGTCAATCATCAAAGTCGGCCTTCCTACCGCAATAGGCGGAAGTACCATGCAGTTCGGTTTCCTTCTTATGACCAAAAATGTTTTAAAATACGGTTCAATCGCAACCGCTGCCTACGGAATCGGCAACAAGATTAACAGCATAATCACCATGCCGTCTAACGGAATAGGTTCAGCCGTATCAACAATCGTCGGACAGAATATGGGTGCGAGACAGGTTGACCGTGCCAACAAAGGTTACAAGATTGCTATGGCAATGGCAATTATCTTCCTTTTTGTCGGAGGAATGATATTTTCAAGGAGACCGGTATCACAGGCACTCGTAAATATATTCACCAAAGATGGTGCCGTATCTAATCTTGCAACAGACTTCTTAAGCCTCATGGCATTCTGGTGCTGGACTAACGGTATCTACAATGCGACAAGCGGTCTCTTCCAGGGTTCCGGCCATACGATGATAACAATGCTCGTTGATGCCTCACGTATATGGGTCTTCCGTTTCTTAGTGCTTTTTATATGCGAGACGATACTTCATCTCGGAGTTGCAAGCATATGGTATGCCGTTGTTGTCAGCAACGCAACATCTTCAGTTATTCTTATCATTCTTTACTTCACGGGAATATGGAGAAAATCGACGGTTAAGATTGAAAGTGACAGTGAAAAACAGGCTGCATAATAAGCAGCCTGTTTTCTTATATTTATAACATTTACTGTTCTTCGCCGGTTCTTTCATCCATCTCAACATAATCACAGTGTGTTCCGACATACTTATACGCCGGACGGATAATCTTGCCTTTGTTTACAAGTTCTTCAAGACGGTGTGCACACCATCCTGATGTACGTGCTATTGCAAATATAGGCGTGAAGAGTTCCTCCGGAATTCCAAGCATTGTATACACAAAGCCGCTGTAAAAATCGACATTGGCACATACCGGCTTTACAAGATGTCTCTTCTGTGCAATGATAGCACCTGCTGTCTGCTCTACAAGCTCGTACAGTGCGAACTCCTTCTGAAGTCCCTTCTCCTCTGAGAGGCTCTTCGCATATCTCTTAAGTATCACAGCTCTCGGGTCTGAATCTGTATAGACTGCATGTCCCATACCATATACGAGACCCGACTTATCAAACGCGTCCTTATCAAGTATCCTGGTAAGGTATGCCCTGACCTCATCAACATTAGTCCAGTCTGATACATTCTCCTTGATATTCTGGAACATCTTCTGAACCTTAAGGTTGGCGCCTCCGTGACGTGGTCCCTTAAGAGAAGCTATACCTGCAACTATTGCCGAATATGTATCAGTACCACTTGATGTAACAACATGCGTTGTGAATGTTGAGTTATTACCGCCGCCATGCTCTGCATGAAGGATAAGTGCAACATCAAGCACCTTCGCCTCAAGATCTGTGAATATTCCGTCACTTCTGAGCATATACAGCAGATTCTGTGCTGTTGAATAATCCTTACGCGGATTACGGATAATCATGTTCTGGTCAAGTCTGAAATGTCCGTATGCCTGATATGAATATGCTGCTATAAGCGGCGTCTTCGCTATCATCTGGAGTGACTGACGCAGTACATTGGATACCGATATATCATCCGGATTGCCATCATATGAATAAAGATTAAGAATACTCTTCATCATCGAATTCATAATGTTGGCACTCGGTGCTTTCATAATTACATCACGTATAAAGTCACCGGAGAGTTCACTAAGATCTGCAAGGATTCCGATAAAGCTCTTGAGCTGTGACTTAGTTGGAAGTGAACCAAACAGAAGAAGATATGTCACCTCTTCAAATCCGTAGAAGCTGTCCCTGCTTCCCTGAATCAGCTCGCTTACATTGTAGCCCTGATAATAAAGGTTGCCATCTGTAGGAACCTTCTTACCATCAACAATCTTACTTCCTACAACATCCGAAATCTCTGTAAGTCCTGTAACAACGCCATTACCGTTGCTGTCTCTCAATCCTCTTTTAACATCATGCTTAGTATAGAGTTCCACGTCAAAGGCTCTTGACTTCATACAGCTCTCAACAAGCTGTCCAAACTCCGCATCATGTTGTGTTATTTCCATCATCGATCTGTTGTCCACGGTAATGCTCTCCTTTACTTTCCTCAAAATAATGTGCTTATTTTAACCTATTGTCGAAAAAAAGACAACATTTAAATAGTATTTTCTTAATAAATTAAGCTTTTTATTTCTTTTACTTTCGATTATTAGTCACTTTTTCAACAATCTCATCAAACGGAACCGGTCTGTAATCCGTGCGTTCTACGCTCACACAGTATGACTGTTCACTGTAATCTCTGTACAGCTGACTGCCATGCACATGTCCGAATATGTTGGCATAAGGCATATTGCGGCACACATACACAGGTTCGTGCGAAAGAATCCAGAATCCTTCATATATTATTGGATATCTGCTGACAAACTCAAAACCGCATCTATACCAGAAATCCTCCGTAACAATATCATGGTTGCCAAGTATCAGGCTCTTGTGTCCGTTAAGCCTGCAGGCAAGCTCTGTATTCCTGCCGACACTTTTATAAGCCGAGAAATCACCCAGCACGAATACATTGTCATCTTCACCTACAGTCTCATTCCATCCGGCAATAAGCTTCTCTTCCATATCATCGGTATCCGCAAAAGGCCTGTTCTCATATCTTATAATGTCCGCATCTCCAAAATGCGTATCCGCAATAAAGAATGTTCTCATATCAATTCCATTTCTGTATTATATAATCTCCATGCAGTGTTCCGCCTGCGACCTGCGCAGAAGCGGCCTGTCATTATTAACCGCCACGCCTTCTCCCACAGAACCATACTCTGCAAAGCGCGCATTCTTATATGAATTGCCACTCATGTCACTGTATCCGTTGTCACATACAACATCGCTCATATAACAGTTAATGAAAAATGCTGCAGCATCCCTGCCCCATGGACGGGCAAGCCTGTACGCCTTCGTTTCTATCCTGTCATCAGCATAGAATCTGCAGTTTCTGAATATAAAACCGTATTCCGCATCTGCATGTGTCCTCGGTGCAGTAAAGCATCCATCCGCCTTATATGGTGTGTATCTTCCGATTATATCGCAGTCATCGAATATTGCAGCACCACATCCATATATAAAGTCAACATTGCCTTCGATATGACAGCAGCTAAAATGCTGGTGTGTGGTAATATCCGGCGAAAAATCATCCTTGTCGGCTGCATCAACAAACAGTGTATCCTGATATCCGAGCAGAGTAATATTGGTAACCGATACATTATCTGCAAGTATAGCCAGCGCATCTGCCTGCTGGTCTGTTCCGTCTGCATAAGGATATGTATTCTCTATACTTATATTGCACATTGAGAATCCTGTTGCCGTATACTCAACAAGCATCGCATTCCTGTCACGCATTCCCGCCGCTGTTCCGTCCGCAACACATGCATTGAACTCAATTCTGGTTTTTTTTGCATCTTCACCGATAATACTTACATCCGCACGTTCAACGACAACTCTCTCCCTGTAGACACCATTCTTAACAAATATGACATCTCCATCACCAGGCATTCCATGTACAAGTGCATCGCTTATTCTGGAATACTGCGGAATACCTGATGCATCCAATGCGCCCTGTGCTCCCTTGTATGAAGCATCCACTACACAGTTATAGTACGGCATGCACAGGAAATTGAATACCTTTCTCGACCTGCTTCCGGTTACGGATTCAAATATAACTTCTATCTTATTAAAACCTTTTGCAGGGTATCCCTCTATCCTGATACTCTCGCCTGCACCACATGCGATACAGCCTTCGCAGTCGCGTTCTCCATGTGTGAATCCATCGAGTGCCTCCGCCGCATCCCGGCCATTTACAAGCACTTTATATCTGCCGTCAGTGTTATAGTGTCCTGTTATATAGAAATAATGTGCGCCAAGCGTATCATTACTCTTATCATCAACTACCATTTCAACCTGCCTGTCATTAACTGCATACACAGCTTCCGCTCTATCGCTTATACGCAGTGCCTGCTGTGGTTCTCCCGGATTGCTGCAGTTATCTTCTGAATATGATATTACATAATAATACAGCGGGTCATATCCGCATGACTTATCAGTAAAGCTTACAACGGATTCTCCGTCAGCATCTTTCTTTGCATCTTTCCCTGTAAATGTTCCCATAAGGACATCATTGTCACCACACACATTACATGTATCAGCGCGGAATACTTTCCACTCATATGCATCATCCGTAAGCTTAAGGCTTATATCTATTCCGTCCGCACTTCCAATTGCAGTAAGAGACGCATCGTCGAGAGGTCTGATATAATGTACTGCCTCTGACTGCGCATATGATGATTTATTAACCTCATTGCCGATTCTTCCGTATACCCTGAATGTATAATCACCGCTGTTTTCCGGTGTATATGCAAATGCTGTCGTCGCCGCAGTTCCTACATTAATATATGCTTCATTATTATAAGATACTTCAACATCATACTCGCAGTATCCATCACATGTCTCTGCCTCCCAGCCGAGTTCTATGCGGCGTCTGTCGGATGATTCTCCTGCCTTTGTTATCTTGGTAACAGCCGGAGGTTCACAGTCCGGCTTATAGTAGTCGTCCTGATTATAGATAACACTGCCTGACGCATCCTTAAGCGTAAGCCCCGCTATATCTGCTTCAACTCCCGCAAGAGCAATTCCATACCGCACACTCCGTCCGCTTTGCAGTGTCTCATATGTCTGTGTCAGGTCAAATGTATTATCATCCTCCAAAATAAGCTTTCTTCCCATAGCATCCCATACCTGAAGAGTCGCTATATTATTGCATTTGGAATACATCATCCTGTATGTCGTTCCTGTAAAACTGTCCTTATCTATAGCAGCAGACTTTGGATTACCATTGGCTCCCATACCGCTTGCTGTTGAAAAAGTATGCTGGAACACACAATTCTTTTGTCCATGAAGCACATCACAATGCACAGGCATTCCTTCAACAGCATCAAACTGCCCTATCGCTATACCCTGCTTGTCCGTTCCTGCGTCAACAGACTTAAGCCTTATTGCAGCCGATATTGTGCAGTCATCATTGCGCGGTTCAAACAGTAAGTATGTACATTCCCTGTCCTCGCGGATGTTCCCCCTGACATTATGTACTTTGTCAAGCACACTCTTCACTGACAGGACATTGCCTGCATCTTTGCATTCAACCTGCGTGCTCTCAGAATAAATGCCACTGTAAGATCTGCTGCTTGTACGCTCCGGGCCATCCCCTTTCATTCCGCGGCCTGTCTTTATATAGTAGATAAATATATCTTCATAACTGCCGTCATCCATTCTGAAACCGCCCGGAATAGTCCCTGCTTTTGTAAATCCAAGCTTCTCATACAGATTGTTAGCAGCCGTATTTGATTCCACAACAGCATTGAACTGAAGTATTCTGAAGCCAAGCTCACCTGCCTGTCTTATGCAGTCACGCACAAGAAGTTCCCCGACATGTCTTCCCCTGCAATTCCTGTCAACTGCGTAGCTGGCATTACTTATATGTCCACAGCGTCCGATATTATTGGGATGCAGTATATACATTCCGACAATTCTTCCTGTCTCATCCTCTGCGACACCGCAATAACTCTGCCCCTCAAAAAACCGTCTTCCGCCTGCCGTACTTAATGTCTCAAGCTGTGGGAATGCCACTCCTTCTTCAACTACCTGGTTCCATATAGGAACCATAGACTTAACATCTTCTTTTTTGTACTGTCTGATAATAATATTGCTTTTCATTGTCACTCTCCAGATAAAATTATTTATTATTTTAATTCATCTTAAATGTATCACCATTCATACGGGTTGCCTGTCTCTCAGAAGCAGCTGCCTCAAGCAGTTCCATTTTCTTAAATCCAAATATTCCTGCAAATGCTGACCTCGGGAACATCATTATTGCTGTGTTATATTTGGTAACAGTATCATTGTAAAACTGGCGTGCCTTTACAATCTTATCCTCCGTATCGGCAAGCTCCTTCTGCAACTGAAGGAAATTTGAATTCGCCTTAAGCTCCGGATACTTCTCACCAATTGCGAGCATACGTGAGGCCTCATGTCCGAGTGCCTCTCCGGCCATATATGACTCTGCCGGTGATGCTGCAGACAATACTTTGCTTCTAAGCTCTGTAACCTGTGTAAGTGTCTGCTGCTCATAAGAAGCATATCCCTTGGTTGTCTCGATAAGATTAGGAATTAAATCCGCACGTCTCTTGAGCTGCACCTCTATCTGTGCCCCCTGATTCTCCACACGGTTTCTGAGGACAACCATGCCGTTATAGCACCTTATAACCGCTATTGCTATAAATGCTATTATTACAAATACAACCCCTGTGACAATCATAATTGAATTTGCCATATTCTTATATTCCTCCATTCTGCAAACGCATTTTCCTGATATCCGCAACTATCTGCTCATTCTCCTCAAGCACAACCGCATATATAAGATAATCATCCCACAATGCGAGCTGGCTCTTATCTGCCTCACTCAGGTTTGAGTAATCATGTATGAAATTCTTCATTCCATATACATATTCCGCCATCTCATTACCTGACTGCGTTCTTCGGTATCTTTGCTTCGTCGCTGTCGACACGATACCTCCGACCACCATTATTCCCGGCATAAAGAAAGCTGCAAGCATCACAATAGCCGCCAATATCAGCTCCGCCATAACCGGATAATACTGCGGATACATGCTCAGATACTCTACCTGTTCACGAAAAGTTGCCGTATCGGGCAGCGCATCAAGTATCTGCTCAAGTTCGTCCAGCTGCGGTGTAATCGCATTAATAAGAAATGCCATCCCGACAATGATTATTATTGGAACAAGGCATCCTGCAAAGCATCCTGCCGCCTTTCCTGCTGTTTCTTTCACTTTACTCCTCTTAGCAAACAGACCGTCATATATATATCCGTCATCTATAGCCTCCTGTACCGCCATGCGCTGCCATGCCGCTTCATCAACCGCATCACACCCACGTTCGGTAAGTGCCTTCACCAGATATCTGTCACTATTGCGTAATGCCGGATTTATCTGCCAATCCCCATCGGTATCCAATACATACCTGCCATATTCATCCGTCTTGATAATGCCAAGATTCTCATACTTTAAAATACACGCTGCAATATCCTTACGCTTTTCAATCTTAAGGTCTGCAAGCAGGCTTATTGTTCCCGGTGCAAGTCCGTCAAGCTTATCCCTGTAATAATCTATGTCATTTACCGTGATAAATGTACTCCTCTTAAGCAGCTGCCTCCTCGCAGTATGAATAATCACCTTAAAAAGCATCACCCAGAACAATCCGAGTATAAGCCCCACAAGCGCCTGCATGCCTATCATTACCGCAATAATTGCCGGTGTGGGGTTGTCCGCCAGAACTTCCTCCACCTGATCCCATGTTATTATAATGTCACGCAGCATAAAGCCTATCGGAATCAGCCATACCAGATGTTCTGCCATTGTCAGCCTGTTAAGCTGCCGGCTTTTAAACACCTTCTTCTTTTTTATATGAAACAACCGAACTTCCTCCCATATACCGATTATTAGCTGTGCCATGCCGATTAGCAATCTCCCAAAATTATTCAGCCAAGTGATTCTGCTATCTTATCCACAGTCTCTGTATCTATACCTAAGACTTCAGATATCTCCTCACGCGTCAGCTTACCCTGTCTGAGAAGCTTAGCCGCATTCTCAAGCTTCTCTTCATTCCTTGCTTCATCGCACAATTCCTCAACCGCTCTGCACATCGCTGCCACTCCTTCCTCATCTTCCTTAAATCATCCAGAATATTAGCATCAATTATACTGCTGTTATATCTTGCCCTCTTTACACCTGCGCCCTTATCCGACCTCTGAATCTCAAAATTATATTTTCTGTCGGAAGAGTCTGTTGCAAATATATCAAGCCTCACAAATCTGCCATGCAGGTTCTTAATACTATACTGTGTATGCACTTCCTGAACCTTAATATCATCCCTCATTCAATATCCCTTTCAATAATCATCAAACATTCTGCATTATCAAAAGAGGCTCCGGACTCTCTTTAAAGTAAGAAAATATTATCACATGGTACCATACGAAACAATAGCCAATATACACGAAAATATTTATGTATATTCTTGACAGATTAACAAACTTTTCGGAATTTCAGACTTTTTTACTCATCACGCCTCAGCCCATGCCAGTGCACACCTTACTGCACGTTCCCAGCCTGACAGAAGCTCCTGCCTCCCCGCATCTGCCAGATCCGGATGAAATGTATTGGATATCGCCCAGTTCTTACGGATATCATCCTTATCCTTCCAGTATCCAACCGCAATTCCCGCAAGATACGCCGCGCCGAGTGCCGTTGTCTCAACACACTCCGGTCTTAGCACATCCACATTCAGGATATCCGACTGGAACTGCATCAGGAAATCATTCTTCGATGCCCCGCCGTCAACTTTGAGCTTCGGGATATCAACACCGGATTCATTTTCCATAATCTTAAGAATATCATATGTCTGATAAGCCATCGACTCAAGAACTGCCCTGACAAAATGCGCCTTCGTGCAGCCTCTCGTAATTCCTACGACCGTTCCCCTTGCATACGGATTCCAATACGGTGCGCCAAGTCCCGTAAATGCCGGCACAACATACACTCCCGCCGTATCCTCAACCGACCTTGCATATTTCTCCGACTGCGCCGAAGTCTCAAGAATATTCATCTCATCACGAAGCCACTGTATTCCTGCGCCTGCCACAAAAATACTTCCCTCCAGCGCATACTGCACATCATTATCCGTTCCGGCAGCAATCGTTGTCAGCAGTCCGTTCTTTGATTCAACCGCCTTATCGCCTGTATTCATCAGCAGAAAGCAGCCAGTTCCATATGTATTCTTAACCTCGCCCGCATCAAAGCAGCACTGTCCGAACAGTGCCGCCTGCTGGTCTCCCGCCGCACCCGCAATCGGTATGCAGCCGCCAAACAGGCTGTTTTCGGTATATCCGTATACACATCCCGAAGGCTTAACCTGCGGAAGCATCACCTCAGGAATGTCAAAATACTCAATAATCTTCTTGTCCCAGCACAGATTATGTATATCAAACATCATAGTTCTTGATGCATTGGTATAGTCCGTCACATGCACCTCGCCCTTTGTAAGATTCCAGATAAGCCATGTGTCCACAGTTCCGAACAGAAGATTCCCGGCCGCCGCATCTTTTCTCGCACCTTCCACATTATCAAGAATCCACGCCAGCTTCGACGCCGAAAAATACGCGTCCGGCACAAGCCCTGTAGTCTTTCTCACATAATCTTCCATGCCGTCACACTTCAGCCTGTTAATATAGTCCGCCGTTCTCCTGCACTGCCATACAATCGCATTGTAAATGGGCCTGCCGGTACGCCTGTCCCACACAACCGTCGTCTCACGCTGGTTAGTAATCCCCAGCGCCGCAATATCATCCGCAGAAGCACCGATTCTGCTGACAGCCTCAGTAACAACCGACATCTGCGATGCCCATATCTCCATCGGGTCATGCTCAACCCAGCCCGGCTCAGGGTATATCTGCGCGAACTCCTTCTGTGCCATACTGCATATCCGCCCCTGCTTATCAAACAGAATGCATCTGGAGCTTGTCGTTCCCTGATCAAGTGACATTATATATTTATTCATATTACTCATACTAATCTCCATTCCCTGCGCTAATCAATCCCATTATACAAAAAATACCCATTGTAAACAATATCACAACAGGTTTCCATCAATATATCTTACATATTTAATTAACAACTATACCCTAGGTCAGGGAACTAAGATAGACATTCAGTAACTGTAATGCTGTTGCCCTCGTCTTTGGTGAGCTGTTATTCAGCCACTTCTCCCTGTGTCATTCCGAGCTTCTTACGATAAGCAAGTAAATTGTTACCTATCATTCTAAAATCATACAGCAGCACTTCCGTTCCCCCTTCAACATTATATAGGAATTATACTTCCTAATGTTGGTGACACAATCTCTGTAGAAGATTACAGAGCCAAACTCGAAGAACTCGGATATGACACCAGACATCAGGCCGGCAGCCTCGGTGGTGCATCTAATTCAGGTGTAATCGAGATAAAAGACGGCATGGTTACGATGGCAAAGATAAATATGTACCTGTGCACAAACTTAGAATGCCCTGAAAACGGGCAGGAATGGAGAATAATATAAATATGAAAATGACAAATACCTTATTTGATAAGATAAAATCTCACACATCAGCCGCACTGTCCCTTATGACAGTAACATGCCTCTCATTATCAGCACTGTCCCTTGGTGCCTGCGGCAATGAGGCGCAGCCCGTATCCGCCCAACCTGCGGCAGTTCTGAATACTCAGGAATCAGCTTCTGCAGTATCTGCAGCTTCATCACAGTCTTCTACGCCTGCTGCAGAACCATCCACATCCACTGCATCCACTTCATCCACCGCAGAATCGTCTATTGCAGAACCATCCTCCGCTTCTGCTCCATCACAGGAGCCGATCCCTGACGCAGAACCGTCTTCTGCTGCCGTAACTCAGGAAGATAATAAGAATGTTGAGGTTGTATCTCAGGCTGCTGAGAATTACGCTTCTATCGATGCTGATCCTGAGAAGATTAAGTCTGATATCATTGATCAGTTCCATGCTTGGGCTGATTATGTTAATACAGGTGCCGGATATCCTGATGACCAGTATCCTGATGATCAGTACATTGCTGTTAAGCGTTATAATGCATATCTTATATGTCTTCTTTTTGGTATAGATAAAGGTGTCGGTAATGCCTATGAAGGAGTATTTACTCTTGATGAACAGGTTAACAGAATGAGATATGCCTTCTTTAATTGTATTCCTTATTCTCTTGCTACATGTACTATTGAATACAAGGAAGTTCTTTCAGATTGGATTAAGAGTGATGGTCCTGAATTTAAGGCAATTAATTCTATAGTATTATCTTCTCCTGCTCTTGAAGGAAGATCAGCTAAGACCTTCGATGGTATTCCTGCCGATCTTGAAGCTGACATAGTAGGTGTAGAAGTTGGAGGTGACATCCTCAACTGCCATGTCTATCTTTCATCTGAGAGAACTTCTGATGGTTCTGTATCAAGATACAGAGTATTAGACTGCAAGACTAACTAATTGAATGATTGTAAGAAAGGTATGCATATACGAAGACCATCGTGATGAGACAGGACAGAGCGGTTCTTCAAATAATAAGAACTTCTAACTAAAAGCACAGTATACACAAGCCTGTAAGTCAGCAGTTGTCAGTGGTACTATCCTCGCAGCTGCCTGCCTTGTGTGTACTGTGCTTTTTTAACTTTCATGAGCTGTAAAGACAGCTGTGTACAGCTATGTAAAATCACGCTGATATATAATTATGTCACATTGACATTAATGAGCAGATGTGTACTTCGCCAGAGCCTCCTCTGCCTGCTCTCTTGTAAGGTGGGAATCTTCCTGAAGCAACGCTATAATCTGCTCATCAGTCTGTCCGAGCCTGCGGCATGTGCGGATTGTTCCACTAACTTCGCCTTCTTCAATACCTTCCTGCCTGATCTTCTCCTCAATCTCAAAACTCTTCATATATGCAAGACCTACCTCTCCATCCTGCTTGACAGCCATAACCATCTTATGGAGTTCTCTCAGTTCTTTCGTGCAGGCGTTCTCTGCAACAGAGTTCTCCATATAGTGTAATAGCTGACGCAGTTGTTCTGTCGGATGCCCTTCCGTTCCGCCTGTATACAGAAATATCGTTCTGTCACCGTCATCATACGGCATATCCGGCACTTCCACACAGCTCTTTTTGACTGTATACACCATCCTATTAAGCCCAAACGGGTCATATGGCATGATGAATATGACAATCACATCGCGAAGGTCATCGTAATTACTGCCTGAGCTGAGATTGGCCGTGTCAATCTTATCATGGTAGAACCGAGCCCTTTTGGGAAGTGATGCAATATCCTTTGCATTATTATTCTTATCCGGTTCAACATCGAATATCTCACCGTCTTCCTCATCAAGGTAGACATCCAGCCTGATACCATGCCTCTCAGGGTTGTCCCCAATAAGAAACTTCTGTGTGACTACATTAAGCTTCCCAATCTTACGGTTCAGTATGCAGCTCAGGATGTAGCGTGATGCCGCTTCGCCATACTCCTTATGACCTATAAGGCTGCCTGCCAGAAAGTCATCCACAATGTTCATCTGTTCCAAAGGTTTCATATTTCCTCCTGTTCCCACAGTGCATGCAGGGAAGGAAGAAATACAGAACCTATATATCTTAGGATATGACGCACAATCTACAGATACCAACATTCCGCTACAGACCGTCAATCCCATCTTCCGTCCAATGTACTATGCTATAAAAATGTTAAATGAGTTACAAAAGCATAGAATTCATTGAATAAAGATTAGAAATAGATCAACTTACGTTGTTGAATTGTAGAATATATGCTTTGTGTTGATTGTAGCAGAGTGCAGGCAAAAACACAAGTAAAAAAAGGAACAAGCACATAAGTACTCATTCCTTTTACCAATCCTTATATTAAGTGGCTCTCAGACTATTAAATCCTGCTGTCAATTAACCAAAGTATCTCTTTAACAGGCCTTCAAAAGCTCTTCCGTGTCTGGCCTCATCCCTAGCCATCTCATGAACTGTATCATGGATTGCATCAAGGTTAGCAGCCTTAGCACGCTTAGCAAGGTCTGTCTTGCCTGCTGTTGCGCCGTTCTCAGCAGCAACTCTGAGTTCAAGATTCTTCTTAGTGCTGTCTGTTACAACCTCGCCAAGGAGTTCCGCAAACTTGGCAGCATGCTCTGCCTCTTCATAAGCAGCCTTCTCATAGTAAAGTCCAATCTCAGGATATCCTTCTCTGAATGCAACTCTTGCCATTGCAAGATACATACCGACCTCTGAGCACTCACCGTTAAAGTTGGCTCTTAAGTCTGCCATGATGTCCTCGCTTACACCCTGTGCAACTCCTACCGTATGCTCTGCAGCCCATGTCATGCCTGAATCCTGAACCTTGAACTTGTCAGCAGGTGCATGGCATACCGGACACTCAGCCGGTGCTGCATCTCCTTCATATACATATCCGCAAACTGTACATACAAACTTCATATTGTTATCCTCCTTTAAAATCATAAATGTTATATTGCAATCATTAACATATTAGTAATGATTACTGTTTTGTTGTTGATATTAATTTATCATCTTTTATCATTATTGTCAACACTTATTTTGCTTTTATTTTCTTTTTTTATGCATGCCGGACATACGCCGCTGAAGAACAGCTTGTGTCCCTGAATCTTTCCGCCGAATCCGTCCTGAACCATCTCATCTATTGCCATGAGCTTCCCTGCATCTATATTCATAAGGTCGATTATCGCTCCGCACCGCGTACATTCAAAATGATAGTGCGGGCTTACATTGCCGTCAAAATGCACCGAGCCGTCATCACACGGAACCTTAACCGCATGTCCCATATCAACAAGCAGGGTAAGATTACGGTATACTGTACCAAGACTTATCTTCGGAAACTCCCTGCGGACATTCTCATATACGACCTCTGCCGTCGGATGATCCTTGCGGCTTATAAGAAATGTAAGAATCGCGTCTCTTTGTCTGCTGTGCTTTATTGCTGCCATATCATCACCTCTTTTAACTCTTTTGATTATTTTAGAATTGATAACTATTACTATTGATGATATTTTACACAAATAATTGAGAGAAGTCAATTCCTATTTCTACCTATTAAAATCATGTCAAATTAAGAGAATTGTTGACATTCTCAAATTCGTGACTTATACTTGAGATAATTTATTTATATAGTCGAAAGGAAGGATTCGGTAATGGAAAAGAAAGATATCGACTGGGGCAATCTTGGATTTGCCTACATGCCTACAGACAAGAGATTTGTTGCTAACTACAAGAACGGAGCATGGGATGAGGGAACACTTACATCTGATCCTAATGTCGTACTTAACGAGTGCGCATGTGTTTTCCAGTATTCACAGTCATGCTTTGAAGGACTTAAGGCTTACACAACAGAGGATGGACATATCGTAACATTCCGTCCTGACCTCAACGCAGAGCGTATGGCTAACTCAGCAAGAAGACTTGAGATGCCGGCTTACCCTGAGGACAAGTTTATTGAGGCAGTTGTTAAGACTGTTGAAGCTAACGAAGCTTATGTACCACCTTATGGTTCAGGTGCTACATTATACATTCGTCCATATATGTTCGGAAGCAACGCCGTAATCGGTGTTAAGCCTGCTGATGAATATCAGTTCAGAATTCTTACAACTCCTGTTGGTCCTTACTTCAAGGGTGGCGCTAAGCCTCTTACAATCAGAGTTTCAGATTTTGACCGTGCAGCTCCTCACGGAACAGGTCACATCAAGGCCGGTCTTAACTATGCAATGAGCCTTCATGCAATCGTATCTGCCCATCAGGAAGGTTATGACGAGAACATGTACCTTGATGCTGCAACAAGAACTAAGGTTGAGGAGACAGGTGGTGCTAACTTCATCTTCGTTACAAAGGATGGCACAGTTGTAACACCTAAGTCAGACAGCATTCTTCCATCAATCACACGTCGTTCACTTATGTACGTTGCTGAGCATTACCTTGGACTCAAGGCTGAGACAAGAGAAGTTTACTTCGACGAAGTTAAGGATTTTGCTGAGTGTGGTCTCTGTGGTACAGCCGCAGTTATCTCACCTGTCGGCAAGATTGTTGACCACGGCAAGGAGATCTGCTTCCCAAGCGGAATGACAGAGATGGGTCCTGTAACCAAGAAGCTTTACGAGACACTTACAGGCATCCAGATGGGCCGTATCGAAGCTCCAGAGGGATGGATTAAGGTAATAAGTAATAAAGCATGATCTAATGTAATAAAGCAATTTAAAAAGTCATATGATATATCGCCGTTTTTCAACAGTTGCATATATCATATGACTTTTTTTCTGCCCGCACATGCTTATGCACAACCACCGCAGAGATTATAACCGCTGCAATACACACACTCTTATCATATCTCATTGCAGCAAGCGCAGCCCACCAGCATGTAAATGTTATTATCGACCGCCTGGAATGCGGATTAATTCTGACCGCCGAAAACAATATATAGAAAAATGCAAGGCACAGCGCAGGAACCCAGTCCGGTGCAAGCCCGATAAGCACACCGAACGATACGGCTATTGCTTTGCCTCCCCTGAACCTTCTGAACACCGGATATGCATGACCGAGCACCGGCGCAATCAGCACAGGTATTATGAGCATCGACTGCCCGGGTATATAATTAAGCGCCATATGCACCGGAAGATAGCCCTTGAGCAGATCTGCCGCAAGGACTAATATTCCGCACGGCACGCCCGCATTTTTAAATACATTTGCAGCCCCCGGATTCCCGTCATCACTCATCAGGGCAACATCCATGTCATACAGCCATTGCGGTATATAGTATGCCGACATAAAGCTTCCGCATACATATCCGGCTATGGCAAATATCAGCACAACCTTCATCTGCATAACTCCTCAATTATGTGAACAAGCTCCATGCCGCAGTTTCCTTTAATGCACCGCTTCTGGGCTTCTATCATCTGCTGCCGTCTGCTCCATGAGCTTATAAGTGCCATGCCTTCATCCACAAGATTCTCACGCTTTGGCGCTATTGCCATTCCATGCCTTACAAACAGCCCACTGTTAGCCTTCTCGCAGTCCGACAGCGGTTCCATAAATACAGCCGGAATCCTCATTATTGCGCTCTGCGTTGCCGTAAGACCGCCCGGCTTAGTAAATATCACATCGCATTTGTTCATGTAATCATAGACATTATTGACATAGCCGAGAACATTTATATGTCTGTCATTGCCATAGCTTTCAAGCATTCTTGCGTGAAGCTTCTCATTATTGCCACATACCGCAGTTATGCTGCACTCAGGCATTCCATTCTTAATCAGCCCGCCACGCAGCTCTCCTACAATCTGTGACATTCTTCCGGCTCCCATGCTTCCGCCCATAACAAGTATGTCACTGCAGGTATCATTGGCAGTGCGCTTATCATTGGCAGTGTAATCTCTTGGAGCAGGTATTCCGAGCGGTATCAGCTTATCCCTGTCAATCCCGCGCCTTACAAAGTCCTCCACGCAGTCCTCATGCGGTATGACATAATAATCACTGTCGGTCTCTTCCCAGAACGGAATACTCGTATAGTCCGTTGCAACCGCAATCGTAAGCGGCAGCCTGTAACCATTCCTCTTCATCCACGTAATCGTCTCAACCGGATAGAGGTGTGGCATCACAATGGCATCATAATGCCCTTTTTCAATCACCTCTGCGAGATGCCCTGCCATACCCGCATTAGCATAGTACACAGGTGACTTTATATTGATATTATGGTTAAATGTGCTTACAGCCCTTCCGATGTGATACACACCACGGAATACCGCCGGACACGCCTTGACACTCTTAACATATGCGCCGCACACAGCCCTGTCCACAAGCTTGCCGTGCAAAGCAAGATAATTAGGCATAAAGTCAGCCACATGGCCGCAATCCGTCAGTGCTTCCGCAATTCCCGCACCACAGGCATTGTGTCCTCCGCCGGTGGCACAAGACAGAACCAGAACCTTCATGTTGTGTATCTCCCTTCTGAAAAAGTGTGATTTGATGTTTCGGCAGGTGACGCCGGGAGAGGCGGCAAGGCAACGCAGGCCCGCTCTCGCTGCTTAGAGCTGGCAGCGGTACATAATGCGGCACAAGACGCCGCATAAGTACCGGCCGCTCTAAAAGCACCTTCTTATGCCTTACCGCCTCTCCCCGCTGTGCGCATCCAGCCACAACTCATCTCACATCTCTCTCCGCCAAAATTTCACTTCGTTCACGCCCTCAACATATTATATAGCCAGGGGTGGGCGGGGTTGCCGTGCATCCAAGATGCACGCACCCCCACCCGGCTGTGATTTGTGTGTGGTCTGCGGCGCACTATGCAGGCGCCGGTACTTATGCTGCGTCCTTTGCAGCATTAGTATCCGCTGCGTCTGCATCGTAGCGGGAGCGGGCGCCGCGGATCACACACAAATCACCCATCACCTTATATAATTAGTCGCAATCTTCTTCTCATACTCCGGTCTTTCAATTCCGGCCTTCTTACCTGCCTCAATGCACTTCAGGAGCCATGCCATATTCATTCCGAGCGTACGCATCGTCTGCATGCCTTCCTCATCCTGAACGACCTGCTCAGGCGTGTTGCCGTGAACCTGATTCCAGTATTGTGAAGTAACGATAGGCATATTTGAAATAGAAAAATATTTGTTAATCTGGTCAAATGCTGCCGTTGCACCTCCACGTCTGCAGCTTACAACTGCCGCTGCCGGCTTGCCTGCAACAAGGCCGCCTCTTCCGTAGAATGCTCTGTCCATAAAGCTCGTAAGCGCGCCCGAAGCAGATGCATAATGAACAGGGCTTCCGAATACAAATCCGTCTGCCTGTGACATTTTCTCTATAAATGTATTAACTACATCATTACGGAAGCATCTGCCGCTCTTAAAACAGGCTCCACATCCGATACAGCCTGCAACAGGATCATTGCCAAGCCACATTATCTCAGTCTCTATCCCTTCTTTGTTAAGAATCTTCTCCACCTCAGTAAGTGCCGTATATGTACAGCCCTTCTCGTGTGGACTTCCATTTACAAGAATTACTTTCATAATTTTCTTGACCTCCGTTAAATGAATAGTTGTTATTCCCAATCTGTCTGCCGCACACTTATAATATATCCAAAATGTCCGGCCGGACTGTATCTAAAATATTATTATACAACCAATGAGGTTTTTTCTCAACTATGTGCTTATAACCATATCCGCCATGTCATATCTGCCATCATACCCTTTAAGGATAGAGCTTTCTGCTTCCATATTCCTGCCTGCCGGCATTACCGTCTGCCCCCTCCATTGCTGCCTCCGTTGTTGCCTCCGTTGCCGCCGCGTCCGCCGGCACCTCCGAAGCCACCTCCGAAGCCGCCGCCAAAGCCTGCATTGCCGCTTGTTGTTGCTACCGAGCTAAGCGTTACCTCCGTCTGTGTATCTCCTGTTACAAGTGTATATGTGCTGCCCTGAGCAAGTTCCGCCGTACTTATCACAACGCTTGAGAACTGCTTAGGCGAAGTCCATGATATCAGCACATTTCCTGATGAATCCTTAAGACTTATTACTGAGCCTGCAGCTATTGTCTCTGAAAGATTAACAAGCATTGAGCACTGTGTTGAATTGCTTCCCATGCCCTGAGCCATTCCGCTTGAGCCTGCAGCTATGAGTGTTCCGCCTGTAATTGAGGCCTCTTCTTCATAATCAAGCGCACCGTCACCGTTGCTTGTAGGGCCTGCAACATATACTGTTCCGCCTGTAATATAGAGATTGCCGTTTGAATCAATGCCGTCACCGCCTGCATTGACCGTTATTGTTCCGCCCGTAATCTTTACATATACATCACCATCGGATGCAGACCGGCTTGCAGGTGCCTGCATTTCCTGTGGCTGCTGTCCGTCCTGCGGCATCTGCATTTCCTGTGACTGCTGTCCGTCCTGTGACTGTACATCAGCCCCCTTCTGTCTGCCAAATCCGCCAAATTCACCCTTCTGTCCGCCCGGCATCCGCTGTTCGTCTGAGCTTCCGCCCGTGGCTGCATTTATTCCGTCATCACTTGCCGTAAGATTAATTGTGCCGCCGCTTACAGTAATCCTGCGTCCTTCAATGCCCTCATAGCTGTCCGTGATTGTTATGCTGCCGTCCGTGATTACTGTATCGTAATTGGCATGGATTCCGTCATCGCCCGCAGCTATTGTGTATGTTCCTCCGGCGATTATGCAACTTCCGTCTGCATGTATTGAGTCATCCTCCGACTTAATTGTAAATGTTCCGCCGGCAATATATATGCTGCCTTCCTTGGCATCGTCATCGTTGCCTGAGTTCAGTCCCTTGCTGCCTGACGTGAGAGTAAAGCTGCCATCAAGTATCTTAATTCCGTCCTTGCCTGCAAGACACGTCTTAACGGCATCAATTACATATGTTCCTCCGGTTATGCACAGTGTATCTTTTGTCACTATGCCGTGCCTGTAATCGGCATCAATCTTAAGAGTACCTGTTCCGTTAAGCGTGAGGTCACTCTTGCTGAATATTACGCCGTCAACCGTATTATCATCTGTCTGGACATACTCCGTACCACCTCCAAGGCTGTTTGTTGTGCCTGCCGGAAGTGTTACAAACACCTTATCCGCACTTTTTACATATACTGCGGCACTTGTATTACAATTAATCTCCGCATTATTAAGCACAAGCTGAACCTTGTCTGAATCCGATGCCGCGATAACAATCTGTCCGTCACTAAGAGATCCGCTTATAATATATGTTCCCGCTGACGTAATTGTTACCGTGCTTCCGCTTATGTTTACTCCGCTGCCGCTTACAACGGCACCGCTGCCGTTAAGCGTAATTTTTACCGCGCTGCTTTCATCATATTCGCTGCTTTTATCCCTGTCGGTAAAATTGATATCAACATTGGAATCTGTAAGCTCTATGTTCTTCTGATTTTCCGATACAGCCGTTGTAATGTATGCGCCGTTTGAAGAAACATCCGAGGAACTTCCTGCAGTGCCCGTCTGACCGCAGCCTGCAAGCGCTGCCATGACAAGCGCACCTGACATGACAACCGCCGCGGCTGCATTTTTATTTATCAATAACTTTGTCATTATAATTCCTCCCTTGCCTGATTGGCTGCCCTGCTGCACATAATCTCAAGATTACCGTTGCGGCATCTCAGCTCATCTATCATATCCTTTTCCGTTCCCGAATCCTTAAGCCTGATGCGGTATTCAAGCTTGAACAGGCTTCCCATGCTTGAAGTCTTAACATTTACAAGCTCACATTTTGTAACATACTTATCAAATATCTCTTCAAATACATCCGTGTAATCAAGTGATTCCGGTATTGTTATTCTTAAGCTTCTCTCAAGCTCAGGCCTGTCGCCAAAGCTGCTGAGTGTGAGCACAACATTTACAAGCTCCATAATAATTACAAATACCACTGCTGCTCCGATATAACCCATTCCGCAGGCAAGACCTACTGCCATTGCAAGGAAAATGCTGTTAATCTCACGCGCCGTTCCCGGTACCGAACGGAACCTCACCAGTGAAAATGCACCCATAACCGCAACTCCTGCGCCGAGATTGCCATTTACAAGCATAATCACAAGCGCCACTATTGCCGGCATAAGCACCAGCGTTCCCACAAAGCTTTTTGTGTATGTGTTGCGGTACATATGCGTTGACGCTATCACCACGCCAAGCACCACCGACGCTATTATACATATTAAAAATGTCTGAATTGTAACTGTTCCTGTTGTTGTATCTGCTATTGACTGAAAAATTGTTATCATATTAATCTCCATTCCGCCCGTTTTTCAGGGCATCTCTAGTTTGTGTGTATCTCAACCCACCTGACTTAAGTACGCCCTTCCGTACTTTGAAAATGACACAGGGTATATCCCCAGCTCATCAAGTACTTTTGTAAGCCACACCGGAATTGCCCCGCCGGCCTTGAGCTCCATAAGATGCTGCCCCGGTTCAAGTATGCTCTCACCTTCAACTCCCGCCGCAAGACTTAAGTTATATGAGCGGTACATAATATTCCGGTCAAATGTAATCCTCAGATCCGGATTTTCAAGTGAATAATATGCCTCGCGCTCATATGAAATGTACATCGCCGGTTTCAGATTCCCGTAGTAATCCCTGAACCAGTCTATTTCACGGAAAATCTGTGTATCGCAAGGTGCCTTTGTGTGACCCGCCAGATATTCATCAGATTGTGCGAGTGTCAGCGTCTCACGCCTCTTATATACGATTCCGTTGTACTTCTTTTTCAGTTCAACAAAAACCTTATCCTCCGCTCCTGCCGTTCCGTAGCTTCTGAGCCTGAGCTTCTCCTTGTACACAGGCTTTTCAAGAGATTTCCTTATAATCCTGAAATCGGGAGTATCATAATAAATGTTGCATATCGTTGACCTGCCATG
>ULUO01090469.1_pt1 | contig 21864 bp, 20 predicted proteins | sample 1958611 | NCBI WGS metagenome assembly ULUO01 (sample SAMEA4835762, study PRJEB28245) | human gut metagenome | biome: gut microbiome; material: fecal sample | place: Denmark | collected 2008
CCTTCAGCATACAGCCGTGTCTGCCGTAGTAATAGCAATACCGGCAGTCCTTCGGCTTGCCGTTCTCACAGTAATCTGACATAGCGTTCATCCTCCTGAAAATGGGTACAAAAAAAGCGCGTCTGTCCAGCCGTAAAAGGCATTCTCCCCGAAGGGAGAGACAGACGCGCAAGGCGTGTTCTTGTTCAATTCTGGCAATAAAAAATGGGCTAAGCGTCCATCGCTTACTCCCAGTACAACATCAGCTATTCAGTTTCGGCACTGCTCAAATACAACGACTTATGCCGCAAATTCCTTGATATTACAGACTTTTTCGGGTGTTAGTCCACAAATAACAGCCTCATTTCCAACAATAACATCAAATTTCATTTTTAATATTTCCTTTGGATTATGTATAAATTGATAAGCGTGAGTTTCTAAAGCATCATCTCGGTCATATTCTGATTGACTGGCTCCGCAATATCGACACCGACCGTTTTCCCATGTATGCTCAACTCGTTTAAATTGGATATTGCCTTCTTCTGTATCAAAAGTGTCGCATATTGAATATTGTCCGTTTGCTTTTTTACTGCAGTATGTTGAACGACGGGAAAGAAGAGCTGTTAATTCGGTAATTGCAATTCCGAACAGCTGTTTTGTATAAATATGGTTTAGTCTTTCTTGTAAATCGGGAATTTCTTTTTCAAGCCCGACAATCAATCTTTTTGCTATTTCTCTTAAAAAAACACCACTCTTGCAACAAGGATCCAGAAAAGTTGTATCTTTGTTTGAAAACAATTCTTGCGGCAGCATATCTAAAATTTGATTGGCTAATTGCGGTGGTGTAAAGACTTCATCGTTACTTAAATTTGCCAAACAGCTTAAAACATCAGGATTGTAGTTGTTAAGCGACATGACAAACCTCCGTTTCAGCATCGGCGATTTTTAGATAGTGAGTGATAGGAAATTCCCTGACCGGAACAGGCAGCCAAACATCTTCTCCGGTATCAGAAAACAAGGGCAGGCCTTCTGTTGAACAATTTAATAAGTTGGAAAAAGCAAAATCCCTGCGTTTAAGCATTTTGCCATTAACAGCAGACCATTCTGAAAAAACAATAGGTTCATCAGGGCAGTCGACACGCTTTAATGTCAACGCATCACCCCAGACGATATTTTTTGATAAAATGAATTTTGCGGAGATTTCGCACTCAGAAGGACAAGCTTGATTAAGTGCTGTTTTATATTCAGATTTGAAGATAGAAAGCATCTCTTGCCGACAATCGTTAACGTTGTCTTCCAAAATGTCTATGCCATAAATGCTTGAAAGCGCTAATATGGCGTATCTTTCATATTCAACAGGGCTTTTTGCATACCTTTCCTTAACAACGCCGAGTTTTCGCCTTAATACCTCAGCCAGAAAAGCTCCTTTACCACAGGCCGGCTCTAAAAAACGAGAATCAATCCGCAATGTTTCTTGTTTTACCAAATCAAGCATTGCATTAACTTCACGTGCTGCTGTAAAAACTTCTCCGTGATCTGCTACTCTTTTTTTAGATACAATCTGTTTTGAAGCACTATTCATAACCCACCATCTATTTGATAGAAAGTTGGGTTAATTCATTAAAAAAGCTTGTAATTCTTGATTTTTATCGCGTATAATCTGCTCTAAAGTAGAAAATTATGAGCTGATTTTTTACTAAATTTAATATGACAAATAGACGGTGATTTTTGTATATCGTTTATTTGATTCATCTGTTTTTACAAGGTTTTTTATAGTTCTTATAATCAGGATTAATGATTATAAGGATTTTTTTATGTACTACGCTTATATCAGGGTCAGCACCGACCATCAAAATATTGAAAATCAAAAGCACGAGATTTTAACCTACAGCCAAAAACACGATATTCAGATTGACAAATGGATTGATGAAACCATTTCTTCTCGCAAGCCTTTACAAGAGAGAAAGCTTGGAAAATTACTTAAAAAGCTCAAAAAAGGCGATATTTTAATAGCAACAGAATTATCCCGATTAGGTCGTAACCTGCTTGAAGTGATGGGAATCCTACAAAATTGCCTTGAAAAAGACTGTCAAATCTGGACATTGAAAGAAAATTATCGCCTTGGTTCAGATATACAGTCCAAAGTTTTAGCGTTTGCTTTTAGCCTTGCCTCGGAGATTGAACGCCAGCTTATCTCAGAACGGACTAAAAACTCATTGCAACGCTTAAAAGATGAAGGCAAACACCTCGGCCGGCCGCACGGCTTCACTTATCAGAAACTTAAAAGCAAGCACAACAAAATAATAGAATTGCTGGATAAAAATGTTTCTAAAGCTGAAATCGCCCGTCTGATGGGCTGCTCTTGGATTACATTACATAGATATATAAGGAATTGTGTTTATTAGCTTAGAAGAATGATATAACCTTTAACATAGTTATGTCAAAAGTTGAAACATTTACTATTTGGAAAATTCATCTCAAAAAATTTAGTAGAAAATAGCTTGAGTCATACTTCTATGATGTATGACAAATACATATAACCAACTCAAAAAAGAGTTATCAATTCTTTATCCCGACGTTACGGATATTGAATTAAACGAAATGACAAACAACCTGATTGATTTTTATACAATAGCCGTGAAAGCCGTTATGGAAGGTGAAACCACGGACGCAAAAGAATTTGTCGTTGATGACAAAAACTTTTCTTCATAACCTCATTTATTTTGTAAATCAGGTTAACATTTTGAAAAATAGATAAAAAATATTTTTAAAATCTGTTTTACATTTGTTTTCAAACACGACAATACAAAATCGTTTAATAATTTTAACAAAAAGGAGTATATAAAATGACTCAAGCAATAGATAAAATATATATTAAGACATTACAGGACGATATTCGTAGAAATCTGAAACATAACAAATCTAAAGAACAACATATGGAATTGGCTCCTATTGGTTATAAGAGTATTCGAGATGAAAATAATAAAATTGATATTATCGTTGATTCTAAACAAGCATCAATCATTATGAAATTGTTTAGAGCTTATGCCACGGAACAATATACAATAAAGCAGGTTTTCGAATTAGCTCGTTCTTTAGGTTTAGTTAATCAACAAGGCAACGCCGTCTCTGAACGTTGTGTAAATAATATACTAAAAAATCCATTTTATTACGGAAAAATACGCATAAATAATCAACTTATGCCTCACAAATACCAAACATTTATTGAAAGATCTTTATTTGACAGAGTGCAAGAAGTTATGGATTCTCGTAGAATAAAAAAATAATCTCTAAATACCGGTGTCAAATGTTTGTTTAGAATGTTTGACACCACATCTTCAATTAGTCTTTTGAAAAATCAGTAAATTGTTAGTAAAAAAGTTACAAACGGGTGCATTTTTTTGCGTACATTCCCAAATTAACGCGACATAATAAATATAGTGTAAAAACAAAGGAGTAACAGAAATGAATACACTTATAAAATATGTCGTAACCGATCCTTGTTATATTCTTTCAGATGACAAATGGGACGAATGTTGCAAATTTTTAGATGACAGTCCGAAAGCATTTAATGAAGCTGTTTCTAAGGCTTTGACTGATTTAAGCGGTTTTCCGGCTTTTGCTTGTGATACCGGTTTTGGCGATTGGAGTAACAAAATATATGGAAGTTATATTATCCATAAAGAATTTGGTGCTGATTCCGGTATGGTTTGCGTTTGTCGGTTAACACCAAAAATTGAAAAGTATTTTGCAAAAGAATACTCAGATATTTATTCGCATTGTGCAGCTGTTTTTGAAGGTTCCGAAGATATTAGTGTTGATTTTGACATATCGGAGCCTTCCTGGACGGTTGTAAAAATCTATGACAACAAAACAGGAAACTTTATTGAAACTATGAATGCAGATGATTTTTATGCAGAATCCGAAGACTTTGATGATGACTATTCTGATGACGAAGAAGAGGAATATTGATAATGATTAGAAGAAAAAAGAAAATCCAAGACGAAAAATGCACTCAAGCCATTCTATTCGCTCGCGTATCATCAAAAAAACAGAAAGATAAAGGCGTATCTCTTGATGTACAAATGGAAACAATTACTAAATACTGCCAAGATAAAGGATTAAAAATTATCAAAGATTTTAGCATTGATGAAAGTTCAACCAAAGGTGAACGCAAACAATATCATGAAATGCTTGACTTTGCTAAAAGCTGTCCTGGTAAAGTTGCGATTGTTGTCAATTATGTAGACAGGCTTCAACGCAATTATGATGACACCTATGAATTAAATAAATTACGTAAAGAAGGTAAAATTGAAGTCCATTTTTTACGAGAACAACTCATTATTCATAAAGATTCCAATTCTCTTGAAATAAACTTTTGGAATATGCATGTTTTAATGGCAAACGCTCAAGTCAACAATATGATTGATAAAGTAAAAGCCAGTCAGGCAAAGAATTGGTCGCTTGGTAAATGTCAAGGTTACGCTCCTTTGGGATACTTAAATGCAAAAGATGAAAATTATCGTTCAACTGTAATTTTAGATGAAACACGAGCTCCTATTATAACCAAACTATTTGAAGAATATGCAACAGGTAATCATACTATTGATTCAATTTGGAAACTTTCCATGACTTTAGGATTATATACTAAGATGAAAAGCCGCAGAGGTAATTTTGTTAGTAAAAATACCATATATGATATTCTAACAAATCCTTTCTACTATGGAGAGATGTGTATTAAAGGTGAATTTATGCCACATGTTTATCCGCCTATTGTTTCAAGAAGTTTGTTTGATAAAGTTCAAGAAATCTTTGCTCAAAATGGTAATCACAATCGAAATAATTCAGAAAACCAAGTAAAATATACCTATGCTTTCAGGGGACTGATTAAATGTAAAGAATGTGGCGGCTTAATTACTCCGGCAACAGCAATAAAGAAAAATGGCTCAAAATACAGACATCTACGTTGTGCCAATTATAAAAAATGTTGTCACCAAGCTGCTGTAATGGAGTATGTTATTTTTGAACAGCTTGAAAAAGAAGTATTTAATAAATTATCTTTGCCTTTAAATATGCAGGAGCCTCTCAAAGAACAAATTCTTCGTAGTTTAACAGATACATCTAAGTTAAACACAACCATAAAAATAAATGTGACAAAGAAAATCAATGAATTAAAGATTAAAGAAGATAAATTGCTTGATTTTTATCTTGAAGGTAAATTAACGCAAGATATATACGATATGAAAAAAGCCAGTATAGACAAAGAAATAAAAGGTTTAGAAGAGAATAAGGAAAAATACAAAATCTTCACTAATGATACAAGAGACAAGATTGTTAATATATTCTCATTAGCCGGAAATATCTCATATGTATTTCAACACGCCTCTCCTACTCGCAAAAATGAGTTATTAAAAATGCTACTGCAAGATTGCCAACTTAATGGTAAAAGACTTGAATACACTTTAAGAAAACCTTTTGATAAGCTAATAAACAACCGTAATATCAAAACCTGGTCTAATGTTGCTGTGGAAACGATTGAGGATATTGAGTAAATATGGAACTTGTATATTGCAAAAAATATTCATAATAACTTGCCTTTTTATATAAATCTTTTATAATGTTTCTATTAAAGATGGCAATTTAAATCAGATAAGAGCAAGAAATGTTTGAAGGATTACTAGATGTCCCAATATATAAATATTATTCTCGTAGGTATGATGGAGATTTGACAATATACGAGATTTCGGAAGATAATATACCTATTTTGCGCGATATCTTACCAAAATGTTTCTTACATTGTTATGTTTCTGAGGATAAAATAAAAGAAGGTTTGCAATGTGGCTATACTAGGGGAAGTGTTATTGAAACATATATTCCTAGTTCTCCTCAAATAAAATCGGGAGAATTTGGAGAAATTCTATCATTACATATTATGAACGATACTTATTCTAAAACACATCCTTTGGCTCCTCTAAAATGGCGCTACAAAGAAGATAAAAACACCCCTTCACATAAAACTGATTTTGTATTAATTTGTAACGAAAATAATTGTGATTTTATTGTTGCGGCAGAATGCAAAGCAAAAGCGACCCCTCAAACAAGAAATCCTATTATTGAAGCCATTAAGGGAATGAGGAAAGATGCGATGTCTAGATTAAGCGATACCTTAATCTGGCTAAAATATAAAGCTATTCAGTCTGGAAATAAAGAAGTCTTAGATAGATTAAATAAATTACTTGATCCTGTTACTCAAGGATCTTATCCAAAACAATTTAAGGCTATTGCAATAATTGATAAGAAATTGTTTTCCTTACCTTTACATAATAATGATGATGTAAAAGAATTAGACTTCAATTATGAAATAATAGCAATTATTGTTCCAAATTTAAAAGAGAATTATGAAAAAATTTTTTCTAAAATTTTGGAGTGTTAAATGACAATACTACAAAACTGGATACTGCAATCAGAATCATGGCATAAATTTAAGCAATTCCGTTTATCCCAAGAAAATATGTCTAATTATGTTTTTTTAAATCAATACGACGACTTTTATATTTCTCTTGTAAATAGATTAGATAACATATTAGATAATTATGTACCTAATATTTCAAAAAATAATATAATTCAAATTGCCAAAGGTTTAGAAATTTATGGACTAGAAGAAACAAAAAATACATTTATGGCTATTTCTGAATTTAAATCACTCTTATATGCCAGTGCTTTGTATTATTTAGGAGAAAAGACTGCAATATCGAATGTTCTGGCAAGATTTTTGGTTGGCACTGAAAACATAAGTGATATTGATGAATTCTTAATTTATTTTTTATCTAGAAATCATTGCAAATCACAAAATCAATACATTGAATTATTGAATTCTTTTCTATATTCTGGAGATAGTCATTATCTTTATCAGCTAATAAAATTACTAGAAAAGCAAAAAGAACATTGTACCCCAACTGATTTTCTATCAATTAAAATTGCCTTAAACCTTATTACTGTATTCTGTAATGATAACATATGGAATGATTTAGGTCATATACATACAGATACTAACTTTTTATTTTGGCGTAAATATATAACAAATTTAATTCATCAAAAAATGTGGAATTTTTTTCCATCTCAAAAGCTCGCCTTAAATAAAGGATTGTTAACATCAAATAAAACTATATCATTACAAATGCCTACAAGTGCAGGAAAAACTGCCATATGTGAAATGTTGATAATATCAGAATTTACTAAAAATTCTAATGTTAAAATATTATTTTTAGCACCATTTCGTTCTCTTGCATCCGAATTAAAAAATAAAATGTGCAAACATTTAAAAAATATGGGAATTAAATGCAAAGTAACATATGGAGGTAACGAACCTACACAACAAGATGCTGAAGATATTTATGATGCAAATCTTTTGGTTGCGACACCTGAAATGTTAATTTCTTATGAAAATTTAGATTCTAACATATATAATCAATATAATTTAGTAATATGCGATGAAGGGCACTTAATAGGTGATGAAACTAGAGGATTATATTATGAACTTTTACTGAGTAAATTAAAAAAAATCAATAATATTAGATTTGTTTTTTTATCTGCAATTTTACCAAATATTCAAACTATTCATGCTTGGTTATCCAACGATTCAATGTCTCAGAATATTATAGAATCAGATTATCGACCTACAAATATAACTTATTGTTTTTTAATAGAAGCAGGAAGAAAAACATTTAACTTAAAAGTAACAAATGAATCAAACACTTATTATCTGAATAAATTTATATCAGATAAGGATATTACATATAAGAACGAAAAAACACATCGCTTCAATACATATACACTGTCGTCTTTTATCAAAAAATCTACTTTAGTTGGTTTTAAATCATTACAAGCTGGTACTGTAGCAATTTTTTGTGCTCAACGAAGTGAAGTTGAAGATATAGTTAAAACATCCATAGAGATAACAGAAACACTACAAATAACATCTCCTATATATTTTGCAAACATATCAAAAATTTGTGATTTATGTAACTATCTCCGAATTATTACTGGTTCTGAATCCCTACTATTTAAGGCTGCTCAAAAAGGAATTTTATTTCACCATGGACATTTACCCCAATTTATAAGAGAACTTGTAGAGGAATATTTAAGAAATCAATGGATAAAATATTTTGCTTGTACAAATACGATTGCAGAAGGAGTTAATTTTCCGATTAAAACTTTAGTTGTTAATTCTTGTAGAAGATATAATCATATTTGCAATCATCGAGCCCCCCTTAAAATCAGAGACTTAAAAAATCTATTTGGAAGAACTGGAAGGGCTGGACAGGAAACTGAAGGTATTGTTATAACTATTAATCCCTGTGATTTTATTATTGTAAACAATGCAATCAACAACAGAACTGAAGCGGCTAGTAGCTATTTATTATTGCTTATTAGTTCATTAGAAACATTTTTAAAACAACATGCTTTAAATTTTAATAACGAATGGTTAGAAGCTCAAACATCTATATCTGAACTCATAGATAAAATTGATTTATCTATCATTTCAATGTTACCTAACAATATAGAAACAGATAATTTAGAAAGTATTTTAAAGGAATTAGAACTATGTTCTTTAACGTATTTTATGACAACTCAAGAGCAAAAAGAACTTTTTCATGCACTTTTAATATATAGAATGCAACGAATTAAAGATTATATTATAAAAAATGAATTTACCTATTTAAAATCATCCCAACTTGGTGTTTGTAAATATGAGAAACTGTTAAAAATAATTTCCTTTGATGATGATTTTTGGACTAACAATCAAATATCACTAGATGAAATTATAAATAAATTTCTGAGTTGGAAAGGACAGATTGACACAACAAATTATAATCACTATTTTCTAATTATACATAATTGGATTAATGGGAAATGGTATCATCAGTTAAGTAAAGAATACAATGTTAATGAAATTTTTGATATTTTTGCAGACTTCGTATCTTCATTTACATCTTTTTGTCAAAGTGTAATCTCTATTGCCTTAACATATTTAAATCAATATAATATTTTAATTTCTCCCAATATTGAAAATTTTGCTCAGTTTCTTGAGAAAGGCGTTTCCAATACTTTGCAAATACATTTGTATGAAATAGGATTTACTGAAAGATTAGGGAATTATGCTATTTATAAAACTATCTCATCTTTTGAAAATTATGAATACGAAAACAATTATCAACTAAAGAACTTTATAAAAAATAACAGACAGCTAATTTTAGATATTTTATCTAAAAATGATATTCCTAAACTGGCTATTGATAAGATTGAAAATAATATACATTTCTTATAATTATCTTTTTATATAGTTTTATTTAATTCGTATATTACACGATAAGTCCAGCCAGACTTGACAAGAGCCTATTTTAGCCAGTGCTAAAATAGGCTTTCTTATTGAAATAACTACATTTTTACCGTCTAATAAAATTTCCGAACAAAGTAATTTTAAAATCCTCTGTTTTTTGTCGTTGTTCAGAAAATCCCATATCTGGTCTGACATCAAAAGCAAGCCAGCCAAGTATTTGTGCGTGATTAAGCCTTGCTTTGTCAGGTGATTATAGTCGCCTAATCTTTCTTCCAGCTTTCTCTTATCTTGTCTATATTCTGTTAGTTTTTTGGTATATAAATCCTGTGTAATACTACCTTCCGTGAACAGGTCTACCAAGCGGCTTTCTTTATCTGCAAAACCGGCTATTTGCCGTTGCAATGCTTTTTGAGCTTCTATTTCCATTTTATGGTCTTTATAAATTTCTTCATCCAGACAGGCAATCAATTTCTCGATAACGCTTTTAGGCATGTTTTTAAGCGTTTTTAATGCCTCCTTGACTTTTTCAACCCCTTTTTCTTCTCTCGCCCGATAACCGCCGCATTGCGGGCAAAAAAGGTACTTATAAACGACTTTTTCTCCCTGATTCTTTTTAGCCGCATGTATATTAATATCTGTCGATACAACTCCGCCGCATTTTTTACAACGAACCAGCCCTTTGAATACATATTCATGTTTCTGCACCTTATGATTAACCCGTCCTTCTAAAATTTCCTGACACTTTTCAAATGTCTGACTATCAATCAACCGAGGGTAACAATGAGGGTAGTAACGCCCTCCGCTATACATTTCCCCTATATAAAAACGGTTGCTTAAAATATTGCGTATTGTTTGCTTATGAAGTTTATTGCTGCTCTTCATCTTCAGCCCTAAATTGGCCGCCTTGCGAATAATCTGTTCAAGATTATAAATGCCTGTCGAAAATTCCTTAAACAACTGCGTGATGATGAAATGATTATCCTCATCCAGTATAATATCACTATGGCCGTTTGCTTGCCTCACATTTTTATAACCGACTGGTGCATGATGTGCCCATTTTCCCTCTTTACGCATTTTTTCAAGACTGCGACAGACATTATCACTCATTGTGTCCGTTTGCGACTGAGCAACCGTAATCCGAAAATTCCACATCAGCTTGTCATGTGCTTTGGCATTTTTGGCTATAACTGACTGTTCCGTGTTAAAATGAATGGCGATTTTTTCTTTTTCAATCAGCTCATTCAGAACATTATATTCCTTAAAACTTCTTTGCAGACGGTCAACCTTATCACAAACCAAAGCAACCGGATTTTTATATTTTTTTATGAACGCTATCATATTATAAAATTCTTCCCGCTCTCCTCTGGTAGAACTTTCAACAACCGTAAACTGTTTGACAATTGTCAGCCCTCGCTGAGTACAATAATTCTTTAGCCGGTCTTCCTGTGCATCCAGCGAATAACCTTCTTTCTGCTCCCTGCTTGACACCCGTATCCATAAAACGGCATGCTTTATACTTTTATCAGCCGCAGCCTTTACAACTTTTCTTCCCATTTTTCACCTTTTACTATTAAAATACGATTTATTTTAAGTTTCATAATCCCGAAAGGTCAAGGAAGGCCGGAGGTATTATCCAGCCTTCACTGGCCTAATCTGCTTTATGCCGCAAACTTCATTTTTGTTTCACCTTCTTCAAGATGATAAAGTTCTCGTAGCAACTTATTTTGTACCGCCATGAAAACCTCCTCACTGACTAAAGGCTTATATTGATGCCAATACAATCTTCCGCCGCTTTTCATTTTTCCATAATAAAAAGGGTTCCTTAGCATGTGTATTAAAGACTTACGACTGATTAACGCCCCGGCCGTCGTATATAACGGCAATGATTGTGCTGCTTTAAGCAACTTTTTAATGTTAAACTCTGTTTGCAAATAGATATCAAATAAGAGCCAAACCTTATCAGCCTGTTCATCAGGCATAATCCAAGGTATCCAACTAGGGCGACAATTTTTATACCCTATTGGAGCTTTACCTGGGTATAGGCCTTTTTCTCTCATGTCTTGCAAAGCTTTTTTATCCTTTTCAGATTTTTCTGCAGAAAAATGCTCTGCTTGGGCAATTAATGTTCGATATTCAAATATCACATCTGCCGTAGAAAACGCTGTGATAGCCATAGCCTCTTTAACAAAGTGTATTTCGATTTTACCTGCTTTCACCAATTCATCTAATAGACTTATATGGTTGAAATTTCTGGCTAGCCTATCCGCTGAAGCTACCACCAGGGCAACTGGCTTACTCTGGATTTCTTCCAGTAACCATAATATTTCATCAAATTTGGGACGTCGTTTGGCAAAAGCACTTTCAATTGCCATTTTATTTTCTATAATTTCTAAATCATTATTCCGGCAATACGTTCTACAGATAACTTCCTGGTCTGCAAGGGATGCCCCTTGATTTTGTTTTGCCGAAGATATACGGCACATAATGATTGCTTCTTTAGCTAAAGTCATTTTCATTTCCTTTCGTTAAAATTATTAGTTGATTGTGATTGATTGCAGCCGTGATGCCGTCTAAATCCGGCTGCAGCCAATTATTTTTGGGTTCAAGTTGGTTAATCCGCCTGAACAAATCATAAACTGCCGGCGAAAAAACATTCCCTGCGTGCATTCGCAGTTCTCGTTTGCCCATCTTTTTCAAAACCGTTACCAGCCCGACAAGCTGGAGGGCTTTAAGAAATTTATAGTCGGCATCAAGCAGACGCTTGAACAAATCTGCCGCATCTTCTTCACTTAACTGCTGATATCTGACTGCCGCCAAAATTTCATTCCAATAAACCAGCGTAACCGCCCGACAAATTTGGCTACTGAATAGATTTTGAAACGTCAGTTCTGGAACCGGAAGACCTGCTTTATTAATAGCTTGGCGAATATTCTCGGAATTGCCCAACTGAATTTCAATGCGTAAATACTGACTTGAACCTAATGCCGCTAGGTCAATATCCTCTGCATTCTCAGGACTGACAGCCCGAGTTTTGCAGTACTGGGCTTTTTGAATATCTTTCAGTTTGTCATAAACGACGATATTCCGATGCCGCGATAAGAAGTGCAGTGAGTGACCTTCGTTGCGATAAACGGCCTTGGCACAGTCGAGGCGACGGCTGACATCGGCTTTGTTCAAATATTGTAAAATCACGCAGGGTGCAATTTTAACCAAAATATTTTTGCCGTAATCTATTCGCACGACTTGAGCTGTCCGTAGTACTTGAGGTGCAACCTCAACACCCATCTCACGCATCCGAGAAACCAGCACGTTGATAACGTCATCAAAATTGGCATCACAGACTTCTTCCAGATTATTGGGCGGAAAATGCAGAAGCTTCGGGGCTGAAAATTCAATTTTGAGCTTAACGCTGAAACCTCCGTGCCGCATCACACTGCTTAAGAACAGCTTAGGGTAATATTGCCGTTGCTGCTCTTCTTTCGTTGCGAAGTTATAGCAGGTTACGGCCTCCGCCCCTTGCATATCCCAGAGGATTTGCGGATTAGGCTTAAAACGCCCAAGCTCCGTAATTGTGATATCGGCATAATCAACCAGCAGAATGCAGGTGTCGCAGACATTTTTCTTATTATTTTTGCTCATTTATAAAGTCTCCTTTCATCTGAGCCGTTAAAAATTTTTCCAGTTCAGGCTCTTCCTGAACGACCTCGTGTAATATCTTCAACAGAGCAACAAGATTTTTGCCTGTCTCGGCAGCTTCATCAGCTGTCAAATCAGGACAACATTCCAATATCTGGCTATTTAGTGTTTCATAACTCAAAACAGAGTTCTCCGTTGATGTTAATTACGAAGACTCTTTAAGGAAATTCATTTTCACCTTTAGATAAAAGGATAAGAAAAATATTTTTATGTAAAATCAGAGTATTATAAGGTATAAAGATTAAAAAAAACACCTGCATTAAAATGACAGCCAATACAAAAATAATCATTTTAATGTAGGCGAATAAAAAAATAGTTATTTTTCATTAGAATTTTTCTTTGAATGAAACTCCCATATCCCAATTTCATTAATTCGTTTTTCATACTCTTTCATCAAAACATTCTTTATCTTTTCCCAAAACTGATATGGATGTTCGCAGAGCAAAGACACAACATCATTCAGAATCTTAAGCTGTTTTTGATTAAGGCTATAAATTAAATTGATTAAAGATTTTCTAGTATCTGCGGCATTATAATTTACATCGGTCAAAATTGTTACATCGGTTTCCAATGCTTTAGCAATCTTATTCAAAACTAAAATCGTAGGATTTGCTTTTCCCGTTTCAATGGCTTTTAATGTCCGATAATCAACACCAGCTTTCTGGGCTAAAATTGTCAATTTAATATTTTTATAAACCCGAAAATTTTTAACTTTAGTTCCTATATCCGATAAGAATTTCTCTTCCTCAGAATCAAATTTATTTGCATGCCTCAAAATATGCCTCGTTATTTAGTTAATATGCATTAAGTAGATAATCTTTTACGCTGTGTGTCAATTAATACAAAAAAATCATCACAAAAAAGTAGCCCCGAATAAAAAATATTCGAGGCTGCTTTGTCTTGGAGGTTTAGTGCCAGATCTCCGGGTCTTACATTCGCTTTCGCTCTGTTCGCTCCGAAGATGACATTTTTGCGTCAAAATAAATTTTGACAGGATTTTCTAGAATTTATACTTAGCGTTAATCAATCCTGTGTGGTCTTGGTAATCCTCACGGAATTTGCCTTCGTAACCAAGGGAGAGTTCAACATTGTCATTAACTTCCGCGGTTACACCGGCACCAAATTCCATACCAAAACGGTCAAGTGCTTCGCCGTTAACTTGGTAAGCCGAACCATTAGCCAAGGTTACGACCGAATTAACATCATCGTTAAACAGGTCATAAGTTGCAGCAATTTTGGCTTCCGGTTTGATATTCATACCGTTGGACAACTCAAAGTTCTTGCTGACCTTTGCTCCGATGACACCGGTCAAGATATCGCTGTCATTGCCGGAAACTTTTTGGTCGGCAGAATCTTTATAAGCATCCTGTTTGATATGAACGTAACGCAAGCCTGCTTCCGGTGTTAAATTGAAGCCTTTTACCTGCATATCATATCCGGTCATTGCCTGCAAACCAAAGGTTTCAACATCGTAGTCAGCTTTAACACCAACGCCGGCAACACTCTTCTTTTCTTCATAATCAGACCAGCCATAGGTCGCGATACCGTTTACATACCAGTTGCTTGGCTTATATTCGCCATATAAGATTGCCGTATGAGTATCAACATCGGTTGAGCGCATAAATCCGTCAATATCCGTGTTGGTATAAGCGTAACCAATACCAACCTTAGTATCATCGGTTACAAACTTCTCGGCACCGAAAGCAATACCGGAACTGTCAGCATCAAAACCTTTGGCTTTGGAAGTATCGTCCAGCTTGGATTTATTAAACAAGCCTTGAACCCACATTGCACCACGTTTGAAAATACTGTCACCGGAAGCCATGCCTTCACCGCCGGTTGAGATTGAACCGCCAGTCAGACGAGTGCTGACGGCACCAAAGACCTGATTTGCGGTTTCTGATTGGGTCTGTTGAACCATCGGCGCAACTTCCGGGGCAACTGCTGTCAAAGCATCAACATAAGCTTTCTGTTCGGCAGCATTGGTACTGTTGGAAAGTTGTGCCAGTTTTTCTGTAACAGCGGCAGCAACCGGCGAACTGGTTGAAGCACTAACGCTGTCCCAAGCCTCGGCTGTTCCGGCATTATTGGCAGAACCACCAGCATCAACAACGGCATCTGTGGCAGAACCGACAGACGTAACTTCAAATGTTCCGTCACCATTGTCCTTAAACTCGTAACGGGAATTTTGACTCAGGTTGGCAAATTTGCCTTCGATTTCAACTTTGTCAGAATCCTCACCGTTAAACAATTTTAAGGTTGTGGTTTCGCCTTTAGCCAAAGCAGCGCCATTCAAGGTCATATTTAAATTTGTACCGTTTTCGCTGATGTTGACATAGTTGGCATAAATTTTGCCATAGGTGTCTTTATCGGTAACAGTAAAGGCCAACGTTGAATTATCCTTGAAATGAACACCTTCACCGTCAACTCCTTTGTCACCGCCGGAATGCAACGCATTAGTCCCAATATCAAGCGTTGCGCCTTCTCCTACGACAACGCTGGAAGCTCCGCCGTTAATTTCCTTGTCATAAACCATGGTGCCTTTTTTGATTTCAAAAATATCCAGTCCTCCGATAGTACCAGAAACAGCCTGTCTCAAAGAATGACTGTCTTCAAAAATCAGGCTGGCACCTTCAACATCACCGTCAATATTGGCACCGGAATTTTGAAAATGAATTTTGCCACGGTCATCGCCATTAATGTTGGCAACCAGCTTGCCACCCAAATTAATCTTAGTATTATTATCATAAACATTCAGCGTGGCTTTTTGCGTCTGCTCCATATCTTCCGATATAGCCTTGGCAAACAACGTTGTACCGGAAGCAATATTAAGTTCTGCACCGTTGGCAATTTTTATATTGCCGACAGAAGCGATTTCTGCCGAAGAACCGTCGGCATTTATCGTTCCGCCGGTAATGTTTATATCGCCGCTTGCTGGTTTACCGTCCTCGCTTTGATAATCACCGCCTCTTATTATTGACGAATCTTTAAGAGAGATTGTGCCGCCGCTGATATTTATATCACCAGTTTCGCCGTCATGGAATATTGCGGAACTGTTTTCCAACGTAAACTCTCCACCGCTAATATCCAAATCTCCGGAATTTTCGCGCCCCAAAGAACTTTCATTCATTTTAAACGTACCGCCGGAAACGGTCATTGCAGCACCTTTCTGTGAATTTCCTTCTGCTGATGTAGCCGGATAAGTGCTGATATTGGAATTATTCATTTCAAACGTTCCATCGGAAATATTAAATTTGCTGCCGTCATCAGCATTACCGTATACAAAGATTTCTCCCGTATCCAGCTTTATTTTGCCGCCGTTGATATCCGCTTCTTTGGCATTCAGCGTTGCTCTCCATTCTGCTTCATTTTCCTGTTTTAGTGTCAGTTCTCCACCCGTTTGAGTATATTTGCCATCAACAAACATAAAAGGTTTCTCTGTATCATCCGCAGCATTGGAATTGATGACAGACAAAGAGGCATCATCTGCCAAAGAGACATTTCCGCTAACATTCAAAGTATTGGAAACATTAATATCCTCTTCTACAATAGCTTGAGTTTTTACATCTAATGAGGCAGTTCCCGATAAATTTATGTCTCCTATGTGTGAAACCGGAGTATCAGAATGCTCGACAACATAGTTTCCCGATGTTAAATTCGACGCGTCTTCTGGAAGATTTTCCGCATAAGCATTGCCGGATACTGAAAGTGCCACCAATGCTGTTGTCATTAATAAAGTTTTTTTCATATGATTAGACTTCCTTCTTCTTTAATTGCAATTAAAAGAAAACCACCTGTTTTATGAGGTGGTCGGAGAGTTCATCAATCATACGTCATTACATGATTCCTTTAACCTTTAGAGCCATATTCTTTCAGAGATAGTAATATGGTTCCTGAACATACGCTAAAAGCTCCCCGACCATATTGCTATGTATCGGGGATATATTTACTGCCGGCTATGATGAGTAGCTGACAATATGACGATGTTATATCCTAACACCGAATGACGTAGAGCCGATGAAAGCCCCGTACCACTAAAGGTACTAAGCACAGAAAATTCCGAGCCTGAATTTATATTATAAAGCCTTTTGAAGACAATCAAGCTAAAAGTCAAAAACCCTCTGGAATTTTTATAAATAAGCCGATATAGTTGCTTTATAAGGGGTTTAATGTATGATAAAAGTATTAATAACTCTGCTGTTTCTGGCCGGTTGCTCAACAATCACGGCTCCGGCTGATTTTGTGTATAAAGAAATTGAAACAAGAGATTTTACGATTGCAACGTGGCAAAAGGTTACCAATCCGGCCGCACCTTACAAAATATATATTGAAGGTGACGGTTATGCGTTTAATGCTCATGGCAAAGCAACACAAGACCCGACGCCTCACGGAACTTTAGTCCGGGAATTGGCTTTTGGCGATAACAGCCCGAACGTTATTTACCTTGTCCGTCCGTGCCAATATGCCCAAAGTCCGATTTGTTCAAAAAGGCATTGGACGACCGCCCGATTTTCCCCGGAAATCATTAATGCAGAGTATGAAGCGATAAAGCAAATTGCTGGCCATCAACAGGTTATTTTGATTGGTTTTTCTGGTGGTGCACAGATTGCCGGACTGGTGGCAACTGCTAAACCGGAGCTGAATGTCAAAAAAGTTATAACCATTGCCGGAAATCTCGACCATCTGGCATGGACACAATATCACAATCTGCCGCCGCTTAATGAATCAATGAATTTGGAAAGTTACCGCAAGCAGTTTGCTAAAATTCCGCAGATTCATTATGTCGGCAGCAATGACGAGGTTATGCCGCCGTTATTGATTCGGGAGTTTATCAAGGACGATGATTTAATTATTGAAGTTGACGGAGCAAGCCATAACGAGGGTTGGGGAAAAATTTATAATAAAATCTGGAGCGAACAGTGAAAAAGACCGTATGCTTATTAATATTCCTACTTTTATCCGCACCTGTTTTGGCTTCTGACAGTTCACCCGTAATTATGAATGTCAAAACCTATATTTATCACAGCCCAGCCTGTAAATGGGCAAAACGCTGTACCAAGAATTGTATCAAAACCACCAAAGACAAGGCAAAATCACAAGGTGCCAGACCTTGCAAAGTATGTGGCGGCTAAAACCCATTATATAATTTAAGTTTTATAATGAGTCCTTATTTTTCAAGCGTTACAAAACTTTGAGCCTAGACTTTTATTTTATACTCATTATAATTTATAATGTAGATTCAATAACATAATGAGTTTAAGGTGAAAAATGGCACTCAATAAGCAGGCAAAAATCCTAACGACCAAGCAGCAAGAGCTGACATTGGGTTACTTGGAACGGACAAGATATCCGCTCCGCAATAAAATTATTTTTATGCTGAGTTATAAGGCAGGGCTACGAGCCAAAGAAATTGCGAATTTGACTTGGCCGATGGTTTGCGACTCGGAAGGGCAATTAAGTCACGAAATCAATCTTATTAATAAGGCATCCAAAGGCAGACAATCCGGTCGGACAATCCCCATGCACAAAGATTTAGCGGTTTTACTGGTAAAATTATTGGCTGAGCAGAAGAAAAACGAGCATTTTGCGTTGACGAATCGAATCATCACAACAGAACGTGACAACAAAACCAGTCCGCAGGCAATCGTCAACTTCTTCTATAATTTATATAAGGACATCGGCTTTGAGGGCTGTTCCTCGCATAGCGGCCGCAGAACATTCATCACCACCGCCGCCAAAAATATCAGCCTTGCCGGCGGAACTTTGAATGATATCCGCATGCTGGCCGGACATTCCACCCTTTCCACCACCCAACGCTATATTGAATACAACACCGATGCCCAGAAGAAAATTGTTGAGATGGTTTAAGAAGAAAAACGATATTGATTAATATCTACAATTTTGGAGGATGAACTTAACGCTATAGTTTCTTTTAACTTGGGCAACTTTATAGAGGTAATCTTTTCAAGTAATTCTTCTGACCACCCTCTATTTTTTATAAATTCAACAATATCCCCAATATAATCGTCAACTAATGTTTTCGTAATATTAGTTAAAAGATTAGAGCTTTCAATTTCTATATAATCATCACCTTGTTCTCTCTTTGCTTGACCACTCTTTCTTAAGTAAATACACGCCCCTCGATATTTTACAGCATCAATCATACCTAAATCATAGGCTCTACGCACTATTGCTCCTAAAGACACCTTCCAGCGTTCTTTAAGTTTTAACATTCGACTCCAATTAATTCTTGACCCAAAAAATATTTCGTAAAACTCTTTACAAAAACCTCGTCTTGGTAAAAGAAATGCACTAGCAAAACGATTAGCTTGTTCTTCCTTAATCTCATCTTCAAAAGAATTATCTATAAATTTATGCAGAACCAAATGCCCACACTCATGAGCTAAATCGAAACGAAGACGACATCCAGAATCTTTTTCATTATTCCGTATCACAATTGGCCGTTTCCTATTAATCGAAAAAGCATCAACTTTATCAGATAGCTCACTAAAATATGTGACTATAGCACCTGCATTTTCCAAAGCCTTTGTCATATTATCTATAGGCGTTTCCAAATCGAGTCCCCATGCTAATCTTAACTCATCTGCAGCCTGCTCTATTTGATTTTGAGATAATGTTTTGTAATCAAAATCTTTATCAAGAAATGATATGAAAGGAAGATCAAACTCTTCTTCTATAAAGTTGACATAATCTTCTAATAGTGAGGCAAAATGCTGTGCTTTCTCTTTTACATTTAAAGGTGTCGATTTTGCTTTTCTAAAATAACAATCAGCTTCATAAATTCTATTTGAATATGGTATTTCAAAAAATGTAGGAGACACATTAAAATAAGAAGCTAACGCATTTAATGTCAATTCTGTCGGACTTTGAACATCGGTTTCCAACTGCTGAATATATTGTTTAGTTGTGAGAATTGCCTCTCCAACATCTAAAAGAGATTTATCATTAATTAAGCGTAGTTGCCTTAATCTCTCTCCATAAAACTTGTTCGACATTAAATAACCTCTGATGTTTTTGTTGTATTTTTCTTTTGAAAAGGTGCATCGGATATTTTTTTAGCTTCTTTAACGGTTTTGTCAATACTGTAAATAATACGAATATCTTCTAAAGGCACCTGATAATTACAAACAACTTCATTGTGAATATTAAATCCAACATACGAAACACTTAATAAATCATGAGAAATTGGAGCTGCATCTATCATTATGCGCCAATACAATTCCTCACCATCTCCGCCTTCTAATTTCAAACTATATTGTCCACATTCATATGAAGATAACTTCATCATACTTGAAGTCATTTCTTCTGGAGACGCACTATAAAATTTTAAGCTAGCTGTTCCACAGGCAAATTCAAAGCCATTACCTTTTTCTTTTATCAGCCTCAAACTTGGATATTTTCCAGATAATATAAGTTCTTTTAAACCAGCAATCCTCCATGCTCTAGCCACATGCCCATATGAATAATGAGAATCTCCTTTTGAAAAGTCAAGCCGCTCTTGTTGACATTCTCGAGTTTTCTTTTGAATAACTCCTGCTATAGCAAAAATACATTCCTTTGTTAAATCAGGGTTATAATCCCATGGAGCTTTATCATAACAATATTTTTCATTCATTTTTTTATTCCTTTTGTGATTTCAACTACATTATCACAATAGGCTGTTTTGAACAAAAGTAAAGTTATTTTTGATTTGTCCACAATATTTTTATTTGTAAAGCAGTAGTTTCTCCAATCTCTCTGCCAGTCTATAAGTTCTTGCCTTTTTTGATTCATTGGCATATTGCAGAAAGCTTTCGGCAATCCATTGACGAAGCAAGGCTCTGGCAGACTGGGCAGAAACTCCCAAAATTTCAGAAATTTGCAAGCTATTGACTTCTTTAAATTCAGCAAACAGTTCTAAAACCTTTCGCTGCTTAATATCAAGTTCCCGCAACAAGGGGCTCTTATCTACCGTAAATCCTTTTGTCTTTTCATCTTTGGCATGTTCATTAACCTTGGCAAAAGCATCAGCCACACCGGCAACAAAATACTCCAGCCAAGAAGTTATATCAGCCTCATGCCGCCCGTAATAATAGTTATGATGCGGATGTGTCTGCAAAGCATCATAATAGCGAATTAAATCCTTGGCATAATATTCTTCCAATGAGTAAATGCCTTTTAATCCGTAACCGCCTTTACGCATAATAAAACTGGTCAAAAGTCTGGCGGTTCGTCCATTCCCGTCATAATAAGGGTGTATCGTGACAAACTGATAATGAACAATACCTGCCACTAACGGCACTGGCAAATTTCCGGCATTTTGTACCCATTGGCAAAAATCCCGCATCATCTCTGGCACATCTTTAGCTTCCGGCGGCAGATAAATTTTAGCACCGGTTTCGCTGTCATAAATCGCATTCTGATTATCCCGATACGGAATTATGCTTTTGCTAGCTTCTACCAAACTGTGAATATTGGCAATCAGCCTTTCATCAAAAGAACGATTGGCGACAACAGCTTCTTCCATGGCATTCCATGCCTTATAATAAGCTTTGACTTCCTGCTCGTCTTTTTCTCTCTGCGGTAATTTCCGCCCTTTCAGAGCTTCAGCAACTTCTTTTCCGGTCAGACGATTTCCTTCAATCTGCGTTGAATAATGAATTGTTGCAACTTTGGCACTTTCCCGTAATGATAATAAAAGCTGTGGCGATATGGGCTGATTTTCAAACTGCTGTTTAATAACTTCAATTTTTGCCAGATTTGCAACCATTTGAGCTGTTACTGTATATTTAGGACTGAAAGCCATGATAAATTCCTTAACATTATTTCAACATTAAAATAATATTATT
>ULUO01063507.1_pt1 | contig 21596 bp, 14 predicted proteins | sample 1958611 | NCBI WGS metagenome assembly ULUO01 (sample SAMEA4835762, study PRJEB28245) | human gut metagenome | biome: gut microbiome; material: fecal sample | place: Denmark | collected 2008
CGACTCGTCGCCACTTGGGAATACAAAACAGTTGACGTGAAATTTGTCTACTACGGCGGAGAGCAGACGCAAAAGGTTCTTTACGGCGCGGATGTTCAACCCCCTGCGGAAGCGGAGCACGATTTTTTCTGCTATGAACTTGTCGACTGGGAGGGCGGCTCGTTGAAAAAAGTAACCGAACAGAAAACTTTTACCGCAATTTACGATTACGTCCCCACCAATCCGTATATGTTCGACTATGAGTACGACCAAAAGAAAAACGGCTGGCTTCTGAAAAGAAAGAGCGATTTTGCCCTGCCCGAGGAGCTGGCATTCCCCGACGCGTGGCAGGGACGGGCAGTTGTGGGGCTTGCCGAGGATTTCAATTTTTACGACGCAATAGGCACTCTGAAAAGCGTTTACATACCGGACAGCTTCGAGAACGGAGTCAATATGGGCGGAATTTCCTCACTCTCGACCGTTATTATCGGCGAGGGAGTAAAAACCTTGCCCGACTTTGCGTTTTGCAGCTGCACGGATTTGTCTTACGTCTACATTCCCGCAAGTCTCGAAGGCTTTGGCGGAGCGGCTTTTGCCGACTGCCCGTCTGTGAGCTTTGAATTTGCCGAGAACTCCAAGCTGATTTACACGAATAATTCAATCCGCTCGGTTGACGGAACCAAGCTGTTTTATGTGGACGGGAGCGTTTCGCATTATACCGTAGACAGAAACGTAACCTGGATAAACGTAGGTCTTTTCGGCGCTTTCGGCTACAACAAAATGCCTCCCGAGTCTCCGTTGAGCAGCGTTGTGGTGGACGCCGACCTCAAGCTTTTGCCCACGTCAACCTTTTATCTTTGCAGCAACCTCGAAAAGGTTACTTTCAACGGAGTTATCGAGGAAATAGGCGGCTGGCAGGAGTACGGCGAAACGACAGAAATAGGCGACATGGTTTTTACTAGCATTTTGGCTTACAGCGCGTTTCATATCAGCGACAGCTCCAACGGAGCAGGCAAGCTCAAATCGCTGTCTTTCAAATCCGGACTCAAACGCATAGGACGCAGCGCGTTTGCAAACATCGATACTCTTGAAAGTCTTTCGTTGCCCAATACGGTCGAGGAAATCGCCATGGACGCTCTGGGCAGAAATATTTGGGGAACCGATCCCCTGAAAAAGATAGAGGTGACGGGAGACTCCGACACGGATGCGGGAGTTATTTACGGCGACTCCGACAATTTTGCGCTGCTGGTGCGCGGCACGGGCATGGGAGCTGCGGGAAGTGAGGGAGACACTTTGATGTACGTTGCAAAATCCAATGCCTCCGTCACGGTTTATCGGATTCCGCAGGGCGTAACAAGAATCGCGCCTTTGGCGTTGGCGTATGCCAACAATATAAAGGAATTGGTCATACCCGAAGGCGTGACAGTGCTTTACGGCGGTTCGGTCGCAAACATGGCGTCGCTCGAAAGCGTGACTCTTCCCGCTTCGCTGATAAGTCTCAAAGCGGGTATATCCGACAGTCCCGAGGACGGGGCGGACGAATATTTGCCTTTCGGCGAAAGCTACATGAATTTGGATATCGGAATTTTAAGCGGCTGTTACAGTCTTGTCAACGTAAATTTTGAAGAGCTGATAAACCTCGAAGCAATAGGCAGAAGGGCTTTTTCCAACAGCAAAGTGGAAGAAGTTTTTATCGGCTCCGAAGTGCGGTTCATAGATTACTCCGCGTTCAAAGGAGTGGCGGCAAGGTTTTCCGTTGACCCCGGCAACGAGTTATATTGCTCCGAAAACGGACACCTTTACGACAAAGCAAAGTCCGAATTGATAAAGGGCTTTTACAGGCAGGCAAAGGTGGAGGACATAGCCGACACGGTGGAATATATACGCACAAACAGTTTTTACTATGCTTACGGGCTTTCTGAGGTCGCAACGGAAATCATACTGCCCGAAAACGTGTTCATTGTGGAATACCAAGCGATTTATGCTTACGACATCGGCAAAGTATCTGTCGGCGGCGGTATAGAAATATTGGGCGAACGCTCTGTTTATGCCGATAACAGGGACGAAAATTGGGTGCCTTTGGCAAATTCCTTTGACGTCGAGTTCAGAGGCGGCAGCGCGCCGATTGTGTTATCCGAAGCCTTCTGCAAAGATACTTTGGGTACGATAACGGTGCCCGACGGTGCATACGAGACGTTTTACGCCGAATTCTCGTTTTTGGGTTTCTCCGACTATATAGACGCTACGGGACAGAGGACCGTGACCTACAACTTTGTCAACGGCAGCGGCGAAAGTCCCGAAGCGGTGACGGGCACGGCGGTAAAGAATATGCCCGTACCCGTATACGGTCAGTCGGGCGAAATGTATTTTCAGGGATGGTTCTCCAAGGACGGCTCAACAGACGGCGATTGGGGAGAAAAAGCCTCGTTCCCTTATTTCTACAAGGGAGAGGGAAACACGGCGACTCTTTACGCGCGGTGGGGCGATGAAAAATACGAGGACGGCACTTTTGCGTTTGCTTATACGATAGGTCTGGGCAGCGACGAAGAGCCTGAGGACGTCAATCGCTTCCGCATTTTCAACGGCGACGTGTTTTTGGTTTTTGACGTCGAGGAAACGGCGATATACGCCGTTTATGCGACTATTGAAATATCTGAAAAACATTTGTTGACTTTTGAAACCTATTATCTATACGGGGACGGAAGCATAGAAAACACCTACGGTTTTCTGTTTATGCAAGGCAGCACCGTCCTTATCAGGTTGGTTTACACCGACCTGCCCGAAGAGGGGATTACGGAGCACCTGTTTATGGTAAATACTTGGGCGTGAGCAAATTTGCGCTTGAACCTTGCGGCAATCCGCATCAAAAAAGGGAGCTAAAAAGCTCCCTTTTTTTAAGAGTCGTTATTTCAAAGCCTCGCTCACGGCAACCGCGCAGGCAACCGTAGCTCCCACCATGGGGTTGTTGCCCATGCCGATAAGTCCCATCATTTCCACGTGCGCGGGTACGGAGGAGGAGCCTGCAAACTGCGCGTCTCCGTGCATTCGTCCCATAGTGTCCGTCATGCCGTAGGAAGCGGGACCTGCCGCCACGTTGTCGGGGTGAAGGGTGCGTCCCGTACCTCCGCCGCTTGCGACGGAAAAATATTTCTTTCCGTTTTCGCCCGCCCATTTTTTGTAGGTGCCCGCCACGGGGTGCTGGAAGCGCGTGGGGTTGGTGGAGTTTCCCGTTATTGAAACGTCTACCTTTTCATGCCGCATGATTGCCACGCCCTCGCTTACGTCGTCCGCGCCGTAGCAGCGAACCTTTGCCTTTTCTCCGTTGGAAAACGCTGTTTCGTTTACGATTTTCAGTTCTCCCGTGCAGTAATCGTACTTTGTCTGCACGTAAGTAAAGCCGTTTATACGGGAGATGATGTACGCCGCGTCCTTTCCGAGACCGTTGAGAATGACGCGGAGAGGCTTTTTGCGCACTTTGTTGGCGGTGCGCGCTATGCCTATGGCGCCTTCGGCGGCGGCAAAGCTTTCGTGCCCCGCGAGGAAGGCAAAGCACTCCGTTTCCTCCGAGAGCAGCATTTTGCCGAGGTTGCCGTGGCCGAGACCTACCTGACGCTGGTCCGCCACGGAGCCGGAAATGCAGAACGCCTGCAACCCTATTCCTATGTCGGCTGCGGCGTCAGCTGCCGTCTTTGCGCCTTTTTTGAGCGCTATGGCGCAGCCGAGGGTATAAGCCCACACCGCGTTTTCAAAGGCAATCGGCTGAATGCCTTTTACTATGGAATCCACGTTTATGCCGTGCTGTTCGCAGACGGTTTTCGCCTGCTCTATGTTTTCGAGACCGTATTCGCGCAGCACGCCGTTAATTTTGTCTATTCTTCTTTCATAGCCTTCAAACAGAGCCATAAATCACAACCTCCTTTTATGCCTTTCGCGGATTGACGTAGCTGTCCGCTTCGTCGAATCTGCCGTAACGGGATTTGGCTTTTTTAAGCGCCTCGTCCGCGGATAAACCGTCGGTAATCAGCTGCATCATTTTTCCGATATGCACGTATTCGTATCCTATGACCTCTCCGTCCTTCAACGCCATTTGAGTGATGTAGCCCTCGGACATGTCGAGGTATCTCACGCCTTTGAGATTGGTGGAATATATTGTGCCCACCTGACTGCGCAGCCCCTTTCCGAGGTCCTCGAGTCCCGCGCCCACGGGAAGTCCGTCGTCGCTGAAAGCGGACTGCGTGCGTCCGTAAACGATTTGCAGAAAAAGCTCGCGCATTGCGACGTTTATCGCGTCGCACACAAGGTCGGTGTTCAATGCTTCGAGCAGTGTTTTTCCGGGCAGAATTTCTCCCGCCATGGCAGCCGAATGCGTCATGCCCGAGCAGCCGAGAGTTTCCACCAAGGCCTCCTCTATGACGCCGTTTTTGACGTTGAGCGTCAGCTTGCACGCGCCTTGCTGAGGCGCGCAGCAGCCTACGCCGTGCGTCAAACCGCTTATATCCTTGATTTCTTTGGATTGTGTCCATTGCCCCTCCTGAGGTATGGGCGCAGGTCCGTGGTTGCAGCCTTTTTTTACGCAGCACATTTCTTTGACTTCGTGCGAATATTGCATTTGCCTTTCCTCCCGCATAAATTCCTGATTTTGCTTTGACTTATATGATAACATATTTGATATTTTTTTTCAAACGAATTGCAGCGTTTGTGGGACAAGCCTTGATTTTTTTATTATTGACGTATTTTGAAAAACGGAGTATAATTTTAAAATATGAAAACCGATTTGCATATTCACACAAATTGCTCGGACGGCAGCCTGTCTCCCGAACAAATAGTGGAAAGGGCTTGCGGGGCGGGGCTTGACGCCATAGCCGTCACCGACCACGACAACGCCAACGGCGTGGAGCGCGCTGTTCTTGCCGCACGCGGAAAGCCGCTTAAAGTCGTTGCGGGGATTGAGCTTTCCGCTTACGACAGGGATATGGAAACCCATGTTTTGGGGCTTGGCATAGACTACGCGGGCGAGCGCTTCAGGGAGTCCATGTCGAGGATTCAGGCGCTGCGTCACGAGCGCAACCGTCTGCTGCTGCAAAGGCTTGCGGAGCTGAATATCTTTATTTCCTTCGACGAGCTTGAAAAGGCGTTTCCTTTTGAAGTGCACGGCCGCTCGCATATAGCGCGGATTATGGTTGAAAAGGGGTATGCCGCGGATTTTAAATCGGCGTTTTCCGAATATCTTGCGCCCGAGGGCAAAGCTTACGTAAAATCAAGACGTCTTTCGGTGGAGCAGGCGATAGAGCTTTCCCACCGCTACGGCGGCAAGGCCGTGCTCGCGCATCCCGCAAAGCTGCGCATGAACGCCACTCAGGCAGAGGGCTTTGTGGCTTATCTCAAACGCGTGGGGCTTGACGGAATTGAAGCGGATTACTTTGCGCATACTAACGTCGAGCGAGATTTTTTCAGGTATCTGGCGGACAAGTACGGGCTTTTCGTGACGGGAGGAAGCGATTTTCACAACGCCGATTACGGCGTGAATCTCGGAGACAAATTTTTCCTGCCCGACGAAAAAACGCTTGCCGCGCTGGGACTTTGAGAGGTGGATATGCGTTTAAAAAGATTTAAAACAGGGTTGTTTGTGATTGCGCTCTCGCTGCTTGGTGCGGCGGGAGTTTTTTTTACGTTTGATACGGAGGGCGGCGCGTGCGCCGCGCAGACAGTGTCTCCTGCGTTTTCCGCAGCGGACGGAGTTTTAAGACCTTGGGACGTTTCTTTCGAGATTGTCGTGTTTGACAAGCGTTTGGCTTACTCGCTGTCCGAGAATATCGGAGCTCTTTCGGAGGAGGAAAAAGAGGACAGGCTTGTATACCGCTCCGTCAGGCTGAAAAAGCGCTGGATAAAGCAGGCGACCGATATGGGCTTCGACGAGGTCGAAGCATGGTGTTATCTTCTGCCCGGGCTGAAAGAATTGGTCAAGCAGGCGGAAAGCGCATTGTACAAGCGGGCGCAGGACGCTTCGGTTAGCTTTGCGCCCGAGACCAAATCGCGGTTTGTTTACAAAAAGGAGGTAGCGGGCGTAGAGCTTGACAAAAAAGCCTTTGCGGAATCGCTGTCAAAGGCGGTTTCGGAGGGCGGCGCGATAACGGCGCGAGGCAAGACCGTGCTTCCCGAGGTGTCGTTGGAGCAGCTGAAACGGCAGACGACGTTGAAATGCAGGTTTTCTACCCGGTACGGCAACAGCACCGCCGCGAGAAAATCCAACGTCAAAAGAGCGTTAAAAGCCTTTCAGGGCATGACAGTGGAAAACGGCGAAAGAGTTTCCTTCAATGAGGCGGTAGGTCCGCGCACCAAACAGAACGGCTTTTTTGAGGCCAAAATCATTATGGACGGCAAGTACGTGCAGGGAGTGGGCGGCGGCGTATGTCAGGCTTCGACGACGCTGTTCAACGCTCTGATTATGTCGGGAGTCACCGTAAACAAGGTGCATCAGCATTCTTTGGCGTCTTCCTATGTGGCTCCGAGCTTCGACGCAATGGTGTCGTCGGTCAGCGACCTTGTGTTCACCAATGAAACGGGCGGCAGAATTTTTATCGCGGCTTACGGCACGGACAGCGAGGCAACGGTAGAAATTTACGGTCTGCCAAACGAGTACGAAATCAGGCGGCGCAGCGTGGAAATTGCGCGCAAGCCTTTTTCGACGCGCACAATAGAGGACAGGGAGGGCAGGTACGCCGACAAGGTTGTTTTCGATACCGATACGTTTGTTTTGTCCAACGGCGCCGACGGATTGACCTCCGAGGGGTGGCTGGATTATTATCAGGGCGGAAAGCTTGTCAAATCGAGAAAAATCAGAACCAACACTTATCTCCCCACCGAAAGAGTGGTGGTCAAGGGCGTAAAAGCCCGCCCGCAGGAGGGAGAGGAGAGCGGCGCGGGCGGCGACACTCCCGCACAGCCGCAAAAGGAGGAAAATAATAGTACGACGGCGGATTAAAAACATACAAGGCTGCGCAAACAGTTGAAAAAAATGCGCGGTTGCTGTAAAATATGACGCAACAGGAGTTTTTATGGCAGACAAACCCGCACGCGACGTCAATGTAAACGCGGTTCCGCAGAATCTTGAAGCGGAGCAGTGTCTTTTGGGCTGTATACTTTTGGATGACAATCTCGCTCAGGAGCTTGTGCCCACTCTCAAAGCGGAGGATTTTTACGCCCCGTCGCACAGAATTTTGCTGTCGGCAATGCAGAAGGTTTTGAACGAGAGCAAACCGATAGATTTCGTTACCGTCGCGGACGCTTTGGACAGAAGCGGGCAGCTGGCTGCCGCAGGCGGCATAAACTATCTCACCACGTTAAACACCGTCGTGCCAAGCTCTGCAAACTACCGAGTCTATCTTAAAATCGTGGAGCGCAATTCCGTGCTGCGCGCGTTGATAAGGGCGGGCACAAGCATAATAGAGGAATGCAGAAATTCTGACGACGAGGAGAGAAGCGTAGCCTTTGCTGAAAAGGCGGTATACGACATAAGCGATAAAAAGCAGAGCGGCGACCTTACGCCTGTCGGAGAGTCTACGGGCGAGGTGTTGACGATATTTGACGAGCTATACAAAAATCAGGGGGCTTTCAAGGGGATTCCCACCGGCTTCAAGCTTTTTGACAGCAAGACCAACGGATTGCACGGCGGCGACCTGATCGTGCTTGCGGCGCGTCCCGGCTGCGGAAAAAGCTCGCTTGCGCTCAACATGGTGGAAAGCGCGGCGAAAAACAGAAAAAGCTGCGCGATTTTTTCGTTGGAAATGCCCAAGGTTCAGCTTGCGCAGAGACTGCTGTGTTCCATGGCAAGCGTAAGCATGACGCGCGCAAAGACAGGCAAACTGACGAGTCGGGATTTTGCCGAGCTGTGGAAAGCCAACGAGGCAATAAGCCGGATGAAAATTTTTATCGACGACTCGTCTCTCATTACTCCGGCTCAGATTTTGTCAAAGTGCAGGCGTCTCAAAAACAGAGAGGGACTTGATTTCATCGTTATCGACTACATACAGCTTATGGAAGGCGGCGACAGGTCGGAAAACCGTCAGCAGGAAATCAGCAAGATTACGAGGACGCTTAAAATCATAGCCAAAGAGCTCGACGTGCCTATATTGGCGTTGAGTCAGATGTCGCGGCTCGTGGAGCGGCGCGACGACAAGGAGCCTCAGCTGTCCGACCTGAGAGAATCGGGCGCTATCGAGCAGGACGCGGATATGGTGCTGTTCATCAACAAAAACAAGGAAGCCGAGGGGGAAGCCGTGCAGCCCGTGGAGCTCATTATCGCAAAGCACAGAAACGGCGAGACGGGCAAGCTGACTCTCAATTGGATAGGCGAGTACGTCAGATTCACCGACCCCGACACGTTTGTGAGAACGGAGGACGGTCGGGAGACGTCGGAGGAAAACGCGAGGCGGGAGCAACGCGATTTGGAGCGTCTTGCCGCGGACGCGCCGCTGCCCGACTTCGACGACGCGCCGCCGGAGGAAGCCGACGGTTTGAGCGAAACGGATTTTAACGAATAGTCGCGGGGAAGGAAATGGAAGCAAAAAATTTTATCGAAGAGATTATCAACAAAGACCTCGAAAGCGGAAAAATAAGCTGCGTCAAAACACGGTTTCCGCCCGAGCCCAACGGTTATCTGCACATAGGACACGCCAAAGCCCTGTGCGTCAATTTCGGGCTTAAACAAAAATACGGCGGCACCTGCAATCTGCGTTACGACGACACCAATCCCGTCAAGGAGGACGAGGAGTACGTCAACGCGATTGAAGAGGACATAAGGTGGCTGGGCTTCGAGTGGGACGAAAAGCTGTTTGCAAGCGATTATTTCGACAGGATGTTCGAGTGCGCCGTCGGGCTAATCAAGAAAGGTTTGGCTTACGTATGCGACCTTTCAGCCGAACAAATCAGAGAAACAAGAGGCACTCTTACGTCGCCCGGGCGGAACAGTCCTTTCAGAAACAGGTCGGTCGAAGAAAACCTCGATTTGTTCATGAGAATGAAGGCGGGCGAATTTGCCGACGGCGAAAAGGTGCTCCGCGCAAAAATCGACATGGCGTCAAGCAATCTCAATATGCGCGACCCCGTCATATACCGCGTCGTGCACGCAAGACACCACAACACGGGCGACAAGTGGTGCGTTTATCCGATGTACGACTTTGCGCATCCCATCGAGGACGCTTTGGAGGGCATAACCCACTCCGTCTGCACGCTTGAATTCGAGGATCACAGACCGCTTTACGACTGGGTGGTGGAAAACTGCGGCTTTGAAAAAAGACCGAGACAGATAGAGTTCGCGCGGCTGAATATAACCAACACCATTATGTCCAAGCGCTTTCTCAAACGACTTGTGGACGAGAAAATAGTGGACGGATGGGACGACCCGCGTATGCCTACGCTTTGCGGTATGCGCAGACGCGGTTATCCGCCCGAGGCAATCAGGGACTTTTGCGAGCGGATTGGCGTGGCGAAGTCCAACAGCGAGGTGGAAAGCGGTTATCTCGACGCTTGCGTGAGGGATTTTCTCAACAAAAACGCCGACAGGGTAATGGCAGTTTTCAACCCCGTCAAGGTCGTGCTCACCAATTTCGGCAAAAGGACGGAATTTGCCGAGGTCGAAAACAATCCAAATGCGGAAACCATAACTACGCGCAAGGTAAGCTTTTCAAACGAGCTGTACATAGACGGCAGCGACTTTGAAAGCAATCCTCCTCCCAAGTATCACAGGCTGAAACCCGACGGGTACGTTAGGCTCAAAGGCGCGTATATCATACATTGCGACAGAGTGGAATACAATAGCGACGGCACGGTAAAAACCGTGTTCGCCTCCGTCGTAGACAACAGCAGAAGCGGAAGCGACGAAAGCGGTATGAAGGTCAAGGGCGTTATACAGTGGGTAAACGCCGCAGACTGCGTGCCTGTCAAGGCTTATCGGTTCAAATCGCTGCTCAACCCTCCCGAAAACGGGGAAACGGATTTTACCGAGCGCCTCAACCGCGACAGCAGAACGGAAATAAACGGCTTCGGCGAGAGCCTTTTGAAGGACGCGAAACGTCCCGACAGGTTTCAGTTCATGCGCATAGGCTACTTTGCCGCGGACGGAAAAGAGGGTGAAACGGCGGTATTCAACGAGATAGTGGGCTTGAAAGACAGTTTTAACGCCAAATCTTGACAAGACAGGGCGCGTATGGTATCATATTTCAAAGTCGGTTTGTCTTTTGGAAAGAAAAATGAAGATATGTAAGGTTTGCGGAGAGCCGAATGCGTCGGAAAGCAGGTTTTGTATCAACTGCGGCAGCGAGAGCTTCGAGGTCAGCGACGTAAAACAGAAAATTTGTCCCGAATGCGGCAGCGTCTGCGAACCGCAGTTTACCCATTGCGTAAACTGCGGCGCGGCTTTGGGAGACGCAAACGTGAGCGGCGTCGCTTCCATTCAGAGCGGCGGAACTGTTTCGCGGGATTCCGAAAATACCGACGAAACGGCGGTTTGCCCCTATTGCGGCGCGGAAATTTCGCTTCATACGGTTTTTTGCGCGGGCTGCGGACACGACGTGACCGCAATGAACAGACACAGGGTTGTCAGGCGCAAAATATGCCGTTTTTGCGGCAAGCCCAACAAGCCGGAGGACAAATTCTGCAAGTATTGCTTTTTCGACCTGAGAGACGGCGAAACGGTCGAATTTCAGTTGGACTATGCCGACGCTCAGGATAAAAATCCCAAAATAAAGCAGGCGGTGCTCCAAGCGCCCACTACCGAAAAGCTCAAAATTTGTCCCAACTGCGGCGCGTTAAACAATTTCGACTCGAAATTTTGCTTTTCCTGCGGACTCAGGCTGGTGACGGAAACTCCCAAGGTTTATTGCTTCGTGTGCGGCGCGGAAAACCTCGCCGACGCCGCGTTCTGCACCTCCTGCCGTTATCCTTTGGGCAACAAAAATCACGACGAGGTGGCAAAGGGGTGGAAATGCGAGTGCGGAGAGTTCAACGAAAGAGACGACAAATTCTGTACCGGCTGCGGCAGACCTAAGCCGACTGACGGCGATGTGAGGATTTAACATGAACAATTCCAACAATTTCAACGTATGCGAAAAGTGCGGCACCGCCAACCCGCTTATAGCAAAATACTGTTATCAGTGCGGCGCGCACCTGAAAACGCCCGAGGACCCCATTGTCTGCAACAACTGCAACACGGTCAACAGCGGCTCTGCAAGGTACTGCAAGCATTGCGGCAACAAGCTGTTTCGCGGCTCCACCGTCAAAATTTGCCCAAGGTGCAATCACACGGTAAACGGCGACGCTTACATCTGCGAGAGGTGCGGTTTCGAGTTCGTGGCCATGCGTCCCGTGGTGCAGAACATACCGCAGCTGCCGCAAAACGCGGGCGGCTCCGCCGAAAACCGCAAGCCCAACAAAAAAGAACTGAGAAAACAGCAGGCGGCGCAGCAGCAGACCTATTACGCTCCTCCCGCTCAGCCCGTTTACGCGCAGCCGCAGCAGACGGTATATCTGCCCGCGGCGGCAGCCTCGACAGTCGGCTCGGAAAAGAAGTCCGCCGCAAGGGTGAGGACTTGGGGAGCAATCATCATGATTTTGTCGCTCGCATTTCTGTACGCTTTCGTCGGGTATCCCGCAATCATGCCCCAAAATCTGCTTGGCGGCGAAATGCTCGGATATTATTCCGTGGGCGGAGGAAATTTCAGTACGGCGGGACAGCTGTTGTGGAGCTTTGCGGACAATTTCAATTCTCTCAAAAGCTTTTCCGTCGGAGAGTGGACGCTCGGTATACTTGCGGCGCTGTTTGCGATTTCGGGCGTTGCAATGTTTTTGTTCGGTCTAATCAAACTCTGCACGGGCAAAGGCTCCAAAAAAGCGAGCAAATGGTGTCTTTTCGTTTTCGTGCTGGGTGTTGTCGTCGTGGGTCTGATTGCGTTAATCGACAAAATCGACATCGGACTTTTCAACACGGTTGAAAAAGGCCTGTTCGGCGAAAACAGCGATTTCGACGGCGGCTGGACGCTCTGGTTTGCTCCCGCATTCTTCTTTTTGATTTATTTGTTCAGCTTCGGCGCCCGCAGAAAAAGGCAGTAAGAGTCTGAAAAAACATAAAGGAAAAAGCCTTCAAAGACCGAATTTTTCGGTCTTTGATTTTGATTTTAAACGCTTCAAAGAGGTTCGTATGGAAAAAATTACATCCCGCTTTTTAAGAAAAAAATTTCTTGAATTTTTTGAAAACAGAGGACACGCCGTTATAAAAAGCGCAAGCCTGATTCCGGAGAACGACCCTTCGGTGCTTTTTACCACGGCCGGTATGCACCCGCTCATTCCTTATCTTTTGGGACAGAGCCATCCTTCGGGTACGCGGCTTGCCGACGTTCAGAAGTGCGTAAGGACGGGCGACATAGACGAGGTGGGAGACGCTTCGCACTGCACTTTTTTCGAGATGCTGGGAAACTGGTCTCTCGGAGACTATTTCAAGGAGCAGTCAATCAAGTGGAGCTTTGAGTTTTTAACGTCGGACGAGTATCTCGGGCTTGACGCAAACAGGCTTGCAGTTTCCGTTTTCGAGGGAGACGCCGACGCGCCGCGCGACGAGGAGTCGGCAAAGATATGGCGCGAATGCGGTTTGAAGGACGGGCAGATTTTTTTCCTGCCGAAGAAAAACAATTGGTGGATTGCGGGTACTACGGGACCTTGCGGCCCCGATACGGAAATTTTCTGGGATACGGGCAAGGAAAAATGCTGCGCCGACTGTTCTCCCGCCTGCGACTGCGGAAAATATCTTGAAATATGGAACAATGTTTTCATGCAGTACAACAAGAGGGCGGACGGCGCATACGAACCTCTGGGCAGAAAAAACGTCGATACGGGCATGGGACTCGAACGCACGGTTTGCGTCCTTAACGGCTTTGACAGCGTGTATGAAACGGATGTATTCGCGCCCGCAATCGCAGAAATAAAACGTCTTTCGGGCAAAGAAAGCGACGGCAGCCCCGAAGTCTTGCGCGCGGTGAGAATAATTGCCGACCATGTGCGGACTGCGGTGTTTCTTTTGGGCGACGAAATAGGCGTCGTGCCGAGCAACGTGGACCAAGGCTACGTGCTGCGCAGGCTTATCCGCCGGGCGGTAAGATTCGCCAACGCTCTCGGTATGCAAAAGGGAGACATAATCAGGATAGCGGAGGTTTACGTCGGGTTGTACGGCGACGTTTATCCGGAAATAAAGCGCAACTCCTCAAAAATAACGGAGGAGCTTGCCAAGGAGGAGGAAAAGTTCCTCAAAACGCTGATTGGAGGAGAGAGGGAGTTCAACCGTCTTGTCGAAAAGCTGTCGGGAGATGTCATAGACGGCGCGTCTGCGTTCAGGCTTTACGACACTTACGGCTTTCCAATCGAAATAACCGAAGAGCTGGCTGCGGAACGCGGGCTTAAGGTGGACACGGAGGGCTTTAAAGCGAAGTTCGCCGAGCATCAGCAGAAGTCGCACGACGCAAGCGGTCAAAGATTCAAGGGCGGGCTTGCGGACAGCGGAGAAGCCACCACGCGGCTGCACACGGCGACACATCTTTTGCAGGCGGCGTTGAGGCAGGTGCTTGGAGACGAGGTGGCGCAAAAGGGCAGCAACATAACGCCCGAAAGGCTGCGGTTCGATTTTTCCTTCGGCAGACCTATGACTCCCGAAGAAATTAAAAGGACGGAAGAGCTTGTAAACGAGGCGATAAACAGAAAACTTCCCGTGACGTGCGAGGAAATGAGCGTCGAAGCGGCGCGGCAGAAGGGCGCAATCGGGCTTTTCGGCGACAGATACGGAGAGGTTGTCAAGGTTTACTCCATGGGCGATTTTTCCATGGAAATCTGCGGAGGTCCTCATGCCTCCAACACGGGAGAACTGGGACGCTTCAAGATTACAAAGGAGCAGTCCAGCAGCAGCGGCGTGAGAAGAATCAAAGCGGAGCTTAAAAACGACTGAGGAGAGATATGGACAAAAACAAGGTTAAAATCACTATGGAGGACGGCGGAGAGATAGTCGTCGTTCTCGACGAAAAAAACGCGCCCATTTCGGTGGAGAATTTCAGAGCGCTGGTGGAGAGAAGGTTTTACGACGGTTTGATTTTTCACCGCGTAATAGACGGCTTTATGATTCAGGGGGGAGACCCCACGGGAACAGGCTGCGGCGGCTCCGAAAAAAATATAAAGGGAGAGTTCTACGCCAACGGCGTAAAAAACAATCTCTCGCACAGACGCGGAGTCATCTCCATGGCGCGCGCAAACGATTTCGATTCGGCGTCAAGTCAATTTTTCATCTGCCACAAGGACGCGACCTTTCTTGACGGGCAATACGCCGCCTTCGGCATTGCGGAAAGCGGACTTGATGTCGTGGACAGGATTGCCGCCGTGCCTACGGACGCAAACGACCGTCCGAAAAAGGAACAGAAAATAAAATACATCCGTTTTGCGGATTAAAGCAGGAAAGCAGGTCGCAGACGACTTGCTTTTGTTTTTGAGGAGATTTTATGGAAATTATCGATATTTCTCAGGAGCTTTTGAGCGGGAGCGTGTTCGAGGGGGACACGGCGCCCCGATTGACGGCGATTAAAACAGTGGAAAGGGACGGCTTTGCGGTCAGCGATTTGACTGTGTGTATGCACAACGGCACCCACGTTGACGCGCCCTCGCACACGTTTTCGGGCGGAAAGGACGTTTGCGCCGCCGAGCTTTCGGTTTTTTTGGGAGAGTGCGTCGTGTGTACCGCCGAAAACGCCGAGAAAAATTTTTGCCGTCGTATGCTGTTCAAGGGCGCGCCGCCCGACGCCGCGCTGGCGCAAAAACTTGCGGATATGGGTATAGAGCTTGCAGGCACGCAGCAGCAGTCCTTTGACGGAAAGGATACTCTTGCGGTTCACGGAATTTTCGCGCGGGCGGGGGTGTATCTGCTGGAAAACCTCGTGCTTAAAAATGTCGACGAGGGTAAATATTTTCTTTGCGCCCTGCCTCTCAAAGCGGAGGGCGCGGAAGCGTCGCCCGTGCGCGCCGTGCTAGTGAAAATATAGGCGCCGTTGCGTTTTATGAACTATATTCATGTTGACGGAAATTTGTATTAAACCGTTGACATACAATGGCTTAACTGTTATTCTTTTTGTGGTTTAAAAACTTGGAGAAAAGAGAAATGCAGCAAAACGACGGCGCAACGCCGGCACCGCCCGAGAGGGCGGAAGATATTCCTCCCGAAACGGGAAAAAAGAACGATTCTTACGACGTAGCCGCCGCAGACGCAGCTGTCGCAGCAGGCGCCGGGGCGCAAGTCTTTGAAAACGAGCCGCAGCGCGGCGTAAAAGACGCTTGCGGCGGAAAAAAACTGAAAAAGGCCGTCGGCGCGGAAGGCTTTGTCTGCCTTGTCCTTGTGGCGGGCTTTTTTGTCGCTTTCGGCTGCGTTATGGGCTTTTCCAACGCAATCAACACCATGTTCAACACGGCGTTCATGCTTTTGAAGGACACGGTGTTTTATCTTTTGGCTCTGGCAGTGCTTATGGGCGCCATATCCGCCGTGCTCAGCGAGTTCGGAGTGGTGTCTTTGCTCAACAAAGCGTTTGCGCCCCTCATGGGACCGTTGTACGGTATGCCGGGCGCAACCTCGATTTCACTGTTTACGTCCTTTCTGTCCGACAATCCCGCCGTGCTCACTCTCGCAAACGACAGAAATTACATCAGATATTTCAAAAAATATCAACTTGGCGCGCTCACCAACATCGGCACTGCATTCGGAATGGGACTGATAGTCGTCGTTTCAATGCTCAGCTTAAACGGCGAGCATTTCGGGATTGCCGTTGTTGTGGGACTGTTGTCCGTGTTTTTGACGAGCATACTTGTGACAAGACTTATGCTTTTGAAAACCAAAAAAGTGTTCGGCAAGGACGAGCCTGCTTTGAAGGATGCGGGAAGCGCGGAGTACGATGTGCTGAAAATGCGCGAGGTGCGCGAAGGCGGCGTTTTTCAGCGGCTGATTTCAAGCCTGCTTGACGGCGGTGCGGGCGGAGTCAAGGTGGGAGTTTCCATTATTCCGGGAGTGCTGATTATCGCTACGCTGGTGCTCATGCTCACCAACGGCAAGCCCGAAGGCGGCTATACGGGCGGCGTCGGCGAGGGAGTGGGGCTTATTCCCATGATAGGCAGCTTTTTAAGCCCCGTCTTGAAGCCGCTGTTCGGGTTCGGTTCTCCGGAAATAATTGCCGTCCCCTTGACTGCTCTCGGCAGCGCGGGCGCGGCAATAGGTCTTGTCCCCGAAATGATGTCGAGAGGGATTATTACCGCAAGCAACGTCGCCGTGCTGACGGCTATGTGTATGTTTTGGAGCGGTTACCTGTCAACCCACGTGTCCATGATGGACGCGCTCAATTTCAGAAGCCTTACCGGCTGGTCAATCATGCTGCACACCGTCGGCGGCTTGGTCGCGGGGCTGTTGGCAAACGGACTGTTCGCTCTGGTCAGTCTGCTGCTTTGAATATTTAAACCAAAAGCGTCCCTTTCGGGACGCTTTTTTATTTGCATAGCTTAGGCTCCGGCTTGATTCGTTTCAGCTTTGCGTAACGCGGCGTCCCGTTTTCAAAGGGCGGCGCGGATTCTCCCTGAATAAGCGGCAGCACATAGCCGAGATATTTTTCTGATATAAAATTGTTTGTCGGGGAAATAAACTCCATTGGCAGAGTCTTTTCCTCGTTTGCCACCTCGCAAAGCGGAACGCGGGACGTTTCGCACAAATAATTTCCGTTTTTGTCCGCCGCACGCTTAAAACATATCATGACCTCCGACTCTCCGTCAACTGCCGCCCGCACCGCTTCCGTGCCTGCAAGACAGGCTTCCTCAACGTCGGTTTTGCTGGCTATGTGGCTTGCGCAGCGCTGCAAGAGACTGAATTCTATGGCTCTTACCTTGGCTTTGGTGTGCACCTTTACGTAGGAAGCCAAAAATGCGCCCACGCCGCCCAACTGTTTGTGGTTGAAGCTGTCCTGCTCCGTCGCAAGCCCGCTCGCGTATTCGCTTATATATTTGCCGTCCTTGTCCTTTATGCCTTCCGAAACGGCGACAAAGCAATCGCCCTTGCGGTTGTAGACCGCGCTCACGTCGTCCATAAACGCGGAGATGTCAAAGGGGATTTCCGGCACGTAAATCAAATCGGGGCCGTGACCGTTGAAAGCGGCGATTGCGCTTGCCGCAGTCAGCCAACCCGCGTTGCGTCCCATGATTTCCACAACGGTGATTGCGCCGTTGAAATATACGCTCGAATCCAAGGAAAGCTCCATGCAGCTTGCGGCGATATATTTTGCCGCCGAGCCGAAGCCGGGACAGTGGTCGGTGAGCGCAAGATCGTTGTCAATGGTTTTGGGCACGCCGACTACGTTGCATTTGTAGCCGTGCGCTTTGAGGTACGCGCCGATTTTGCACACCGTGTCCATGGAGTCGTTTCCGCCGTTGTAGAGAAAATATCTCACGTTGTACTTGCGGAAAATTTCCAACACCCGTTTATAATCCGTTTCGTCCTCTTCAAAAGGCTTTAACTTGTAGCGTACCGAGCCCAAGGCGGAAGAGGGCATTGTTTTGAGCAGTTCAAGCTCCTCGCGGCTCTCTGAGTTTATGTCGAACAGGTCGTCGTCGAGTATGCCCTTTATGCCGTAGTGCGCGCCGAGTACGCGCGTAATGCAATCGTGATTGAACGCTTCGCTGAAAACGCCGTAGGCGCTGGCGTTTATGACCGAAGTGGGGCCGCCGGACTGGCCGAAAAGCAACGAGCCTTTGAGTTTTTCCATCTGTGAAGAAACCTCCGCATATAGTCTATTGAAATTATAGCAAAAACAGAATAAAAGTTCAATCGTTGCGGGAAAAATAAAAAAATTCCTTCAAGAAAACCCCGTCCGCCTGCCGACTGCACCGTACTGCACGAAAAACGACAAAATACGACATAATAATTGCATTGCAGGAAAATGTGTGGTAAAATGAAGTCAAGGAGGATTTTTTATGCAGGGAATCGCAAAAAGGCGTATAGGCGGAGCGATTGTGTGGTTGGTTTTCGGAGTTTTGTCGGCTGTGTTCGGCGCGGTGACGCTTGCTACGGGGCTTGGCACGATGAGCGACTTGGCAAAAAAAATTGTCGGCGCTTTGTTTGTAGTTTCGGGCGGCGTTTTGACAATTGTGATGCTTGCAAGGTTGCTCGGCAGACCTGTTGAAATTCTTCTTTGCGACGAATTTATGCTCGCGGTAAACAAAAAGTCTAAATTTACCTTGTCGGCAAAGCCCGCCGCCGCAGACGACAAGTATCTGTATTTTCGCAAAAGCGATGTGGACAGCGTGTTTTACTGCAAAGCTCAGCGTTTCGGAAAAGACAAAGACTATTTTAATTACATATGGCTGTGTGTATTGCTGGGTTTTTTAGGTTTTTTTATAGTTTGTTTAGTTATTTTAATTGATAATCGCGGGCAGTATTATCCCGCCAAAATCATCTTGAAATTTTCGGACAAGCAGATGCTTGCTCTTTACAATGTGCGAAAGCCCGAAGAGGTTTCACGGTTGCTCAAAGGCTTCGTCAAGGATAGGGAGCCTGTGCCCGTATTCGGGCTTTCGGAGAACGGCGAAGCTCAAAGCCGCGATAACGCCGCAGACGTCCAATCAAAGGACTGAAAGGTAGCGAAAAGAATATAAAAAAGGGAGAGTGGAAAAAGGTTTTCACAATATTTTTTGGAAAAAAGTGAAATAAAAATTCGGACAGAGCGCTTGACAAGAAAAAAAGCAGATATAAAATAAGGGAAAAGAACGGACTCAAACGGGTTCGTTTTTTGTTTGCTGCAGCAGAAAAAAACAAGAAAATACAAAGGAGAATGACATGGGAACAATCAACAAAAAACTGAAAGACATTTCGCCGATTGCGGTGGAAGCGGAGGCGGGCAACGCGGGACGAGTCGTGTACGACTTAAAGACGGGCGTGTTAAAGCTGGAAAAGGAGCTTGTATCGCTGCCCGGGAGCAAAATGCCTCTCAACCTGAAACTGTATTACGACGTGACGCACGGCGGTTGGAGACTCAATTACGAGCAATACTTGACGCAAAAGTCACAGATAGCGGAGTGGGAAAGCGGCACGGACAAGCCGGACGTAATCTATACTGACGGAAAAATGGAGGACAGATACTTTTACGCTGCAAATCAGGTGGTGCATGAAAGCTCGCTGAGCGACGCCGACGCGTCGGACTACGGCTATTTTGAAAACGAGACCTGTCTCAATATCAAACAGACGTCGACAGGCTGGGAGCTGGAGGATTTGTCCGGCAATGTAATGAGCTTTGACGGCAACGGGAAGCTGTGTTCTGTAGAAAACGTATACGGACACACAAGCTCGGTGACGACAGGAACAATCACGGACGGCGAAGGCAACGTCTGCACTTTTGAGCGCTCAAACGGCGGCATGACGGTGGAGATAAGAGGCTACAACAAGCGATTCGAGCTTTTGCCCGTCACGGTATCGGGCAGCAGCGGCTGGTATATGCTTGCGGAGTATAAGGCGGAGTGGGACGGGACGGGCGCCGTTTTGCAAAAGAGCTGCACGGACAGGAGCTTTTACCGCCTGCAAAACAACAGTCTTGCCTGCGTTTACGACGGCTTTACGTCTGTGGAAGCTACCTATTTAAACAACAAGCCGAGCGTACTGGAAAAAAAGGAATATAGGGATTACGGCGCAAGCGTCAGCGGAGAAATCTGGACGCTGTCGCTTGCAAACGGCGAAACGACGGAGAAATACACAGACTTCACCCACACGGCGGACAACCGATACAGCTACAAGGATAAAAAGGGCATAAAAACCGAATACGGGCTTGTGCGCTACGACAGCAACCACCCCGACCTGCTCAAATACGCAAGCATAACGGTGGACGGACTGTGCAAGGTGCCGGACAGAACGGTAACGAGCAATTATCTTGTGGAGAGCTATGTGCCCAATCTCGGCACGGTGACGGACTTCACGACTATATCCGTGGAGGATGAAATAACGCGCCTCGATTTGGACTACAACACGTCGGCAATAACCAACAAAAACGGACTTTCAATAGCGTTGTTCAACCTGTTAAGCTCGCAGGAGCTGTTAAATATGTTTCTGGGCATGAAAAAGGGGACGCGTATCATAAGCGTGTACATGAACGCGTACTGCTATGACGAAGGAGCAATGCCGCTGAAATTCAGGGGATACGAGCTGAAAAACCTCGCGCCTGTGGTATGCACGGATTTCCGGGACGAGGACGGGAACAGCCGCTACAAGACGTTCACGGTGTATCAGGTGGATTTCTTCGGCATAACGCCGTATGCGCTGAAAGAGACGACGCAGCTGGTCAAGGGGAACAAGCGCTACGTGTCGTACAAGTATTACAACTCCAAATTCGAGCTGGTGAAAGAAAAAGGTTATGACGGAGTGGAGAAGCAATATACCTACGACGCGGACGGACTTATGACGGGCGAAAGGGCAGGGAGCGACACTGCATACGTAAAGACGGACTACGCGTTTGAGCAAAAGACGGAAGCTGGAGAGAAGGTGTATGAGGAAAAGAGCACGTTTTACGTAGACGGACAGGAGCGGAGCGCAAGAAACATCTACGACGGAAAAAAGGAGCTGAAATACACCGAGGACGCAAAGGGAAACAAAACGACGCCCGTGTTCGCAAACGACCTGCTCACGTCAATCAAGGTCAACGGAACGGAAAAAACGAGCTACGAATACGAAAACAACCGCTTAACCAAACTCACCCACAACGGAACAAGGTTCAGGTTCGGTTACGGCTTGGGGTATCTTGGTTCAATAGGCTACGAGACGCTTAACACCCCTAACAACAATAAAATAGAGTCCAATATTCTGATTCGCTCCTCAACCGACGACGAAAAGACCGTGCAGTACGATACGGACGTCAACGGCTACGTGGAAAGATACACCTATGACAAAAACGGCAGGTTGCTCGGCAAGAAAGAGAAGAAAGCAGGCACATCGAGCTATGCAAGCGTAATAGAAAACACGTATCTCGAAGCAGAAGACGGCGGCTTGAAGCCGAGCGTGCTGGAAGAGATTGTTGACAACAAGGCAGGATTGAAGTATACTTACACATATGACAAAAACAGAAAGCACGCGACAAAGGTAACGGTCACGAATACAGCCGGCGGAGCGCAGAAATATGTCAAAAACATAAGCTACGACGGCTACGACAGGGTGACGACAGAGAACTACGGAAATATAGCATATATGGTAACGAGAGAAGACGGAAACGAATCGCCCGACGGGAAAATAAGGACAGCAAGCACAACGGCGTTGCCGAATGAGCAAGAATCCATATACAGCTATGACAAACTGAACAGAAGGACGCAGAAACAAACAATATACAATTATTGGAGCACGTATCCCATAAGAGGGACGTCGCAGCATATATTTTACCAAACCTACGATTACCACGCGGGAAAAAGCGGAACAAACGAAACAACGGGATTGGTAAAAAGCGAGAAATTTTATCCCCAAAGCAGCGCAACGCCAACAGAACAGTACGAATATACTTACGACGCCAACGGAAACGTAACGGAAATAAAGA
>ULUO01078001.1_pt1 | contig 20774 bp, 19 predicted proteins | sample 1958611 | NCBI WGS metagenome assembly ULUO01 (sample SAMEA4835762, study PRJEB28245) | human gut metagenome | biome: gut microbiome; material: fecal sample | place: Denmark | collected 2008
CAGGGCTTGTGTGCTCTTGTCAACTGATGGTATGGTGTGTTAAAATAACAGCATATCATATAGTAGGGGTGATATTGCGTGACGAAGGGTTACGATAGCGATAAAGATATACTGAAAATACTCGATCAGGCAACAGCGGAGGCCAAAGCCCTACGTAAGGATGCCCAGAACGGCATTTCGAAGAAGGTAATGGAAAGTGCCATGGATATGGCTGCAAAGTATCAGCTGATAATGGACACAGCGGAGCAGGAGATAACCGATGAGTACCGCAGCAGCGGCACGCTGACCAGCGCCCGGGTGTGTGACATAAACCGCGGCATGGACGATTACGTCCTGTCTGTCCAGGCGGTAATGTCCCTTATGGAAAAGGCAAAGGCCGAGGGCGGGAAATAGTATTCATTTCCTTTGTAAATATTTGTTTAACAGAAGCCCGCATGCGGTGAAAGCATGCCGGGCTTGTAGTATAATCAATATGCTAAAAGAATGCGGCAAGCTTTTTGCCGCATAAAAACGGCAGCGAAAGGCAGGTGCAGGCCATTGGCATATAATGTACTGGTAAAAACCATTTCCGGCGGTATCCAGCAGTTTCGGGCGAGCGACGCTGTGGACATAGCGATAATAACCGTACTGATATATCATTTGATACTGCTGACTAAGGAGACCCGGGCGTTTCAGGTACTAAAGGGCATAGGCATTGTATTCATAGCCGCGCTGGTGAGCGATGTATTGCAGTTGGTAACTATAAGCTGGCTGCTAAATTCATTGCTTTCTGTGGGCATTATACTGGCTGTGGTACTGTTCCAGCCGGAGCTTCGCCGTGCATTGGAGCATATTGGCCGCGGCAATCTGTTCTCGCGCGAGTTTTTCGGCAGCATAATAGACAACGGCTCCGAGGATACCGTGCGTGAAATGCATCAGGCTATAACCGACCTTGCCAAGCGCAGGGTAGGCGCGCTGATAGTTATAGAGCAGCGTACCGGCCTGGGCGATATAATAAATACCGGCACGCTTATAGAGGGACGCATTTCCGCCCCTCTTATAGAGAACATATTCGAGCCCAACACTCCGCTGCATGACGGCGCTATGATAATACGCAACAACGAAATCGTCGCGGCGGCCTGCATTCTGCCCCTGGTGGAGGATATAGCAGTGGCCCGTGAGCTGGGCACAAGGCACAGGGCGGGACTGGGCATATCCTCGGTGTCCGACAGCATCACCATAATCGTTTCCGAGGAGACGGGCGTCATATCCATGGCCAGGGACGGCAAGCTGGTGCGCTACATTGACAGCAAGGCGCTAAGGAACCTCCTTGAATCCATATTTATCCATAAGGAAAGGGAATTCCAGATGCCTTCCCTTAGCAGCTTCAGAAGAAGGAAGGGCAATCAGAAATGACAAAGAACGACATAGGCACCATCATACTTAACTGGCTGAAGGGTTTCTTTACGAAAAATCTCGCATTGAAGATAGTATCGCTGCTGTTTGCCATGCTGATATGGGGCTATGTTATGGTAGAGGTCAATCCAAAGAGGGTAAAGACCATAACGGACGTTCCTATAAGCTTTTCCGGCGAAAGCTCGCTGCATGATCGCGGCCTTGCCGTGCGCGGCGACAGGGACGATATACTCGGAAACGCAACGGTAAGGGTAAAGGTGCAGCTTACGGATTATACTGGCCTCGACGCATCGGATATATCCGCATCTGTAAGCCTGCGTCCGGTCAACAAGGCGGATACGTATAAGCTCAAAATAGACGCTACATCAAGTCTCGGCACGGTGGAGAATGTGAGCCCCAGTGAGATAACCATAGAGGTAGATGAACTGGCTACCATGCTCGTGCCCATAGACGTTGAGTACTCCGGCGAGCTGCCGGAAGGTTACTGGAAAAGCGAGCCTACGCTTGCTTCTCAGTCCATAAAGGTCAGCGGCCCAAGAGATGACGTATCCACCATATCCAAAGCCATATGCACCATAAACCTTGAGGACAGGACCACCTCCTATAACGAGGCGATACTGTTGAAATATGTGGATAAGAACGGCGATGAGATAGATTCCGCGCTGTTCCTCGATACGCTGCCGTCCGTCGTTGTAAAGATGGATGTGCTGCGCATAGTGGAACTGCCTATAAACGCTGCGGAGGCCGTGCTCGGCGCGGACGCGCTGCCGGCGAACTATGAGGTATACGATGTGGTGGCGACGCCGCCAACCGTAAGGGTAGTGGGCTCCGAGAGCGCGTTATCCGGCCTCACGGGCATACAGATCGAAAATATCGACGTCTCCGGCAGCAGCTCAAGCGTGCAGCAGAACATAGAGATAACCGCGCCGGAGGGGACTACGCTGTTGGACGACCCGAATATAACGGTATATGTGGGCATAAGGGAAAAGCAGGACAGCGTGCAGTTCAAGGGCGTGCCGGTAGAGACTAAGGGCCTGGCAAAGAAGCTCACGGCGGAGCTTTCCGCTGCGGAGTGCGATGTGAACATAACCGGCCGCACCAGCCTTATGAAGCTGCTCCAGCGCAAGGATGTATCGGTATACGTGGATCTGACAGGCCTTGCCGCCGGAACATACAAAATTACGCCCATGGTATCTCTTGCCTCCAAGGAGATGCAGACGGATCTCCGATGGACGGTGTCCCTGCCTGAGGTCACAGTAACCATAAAGGAATAAGCACATATAATGGCGCTGTTGGTAAAGGATATAAAGCTTCCGCTGAATGAAAAGGAGTCTTTGCTGTCAAAGGTGACGGCAAAGACTCTTGGCATACCGGAAAACGCCGTAAAGGGGCTTGCGATAAAGCGCATTTCCCTGGATGCTCGCAAAAAAAACGATATTTGCTTCATATATACCGTAGAGATAAGCCTTGAGCCCAGGGACGAAAGGCGGATATTAAAGCGCGGCCTGCCCACGGTATGCGAGGCGGAGGCACGGGAAATACGCGAGGTGGCCACCGGCAGCATACCCATGGATAAACCGATCATAGTCGTAGGGATGGGCCCCGGTGGGCTTTTTGCGGCATATACGCTGGCAAAGCACGGCTACAAGCCAATAGTGATAGAGCGCGGCGAGCCAATAGAAAGGCGTACCCTCGATGTCGATGTCTTCTGGAACGGCGGGAGGCTCAGGGAGGACAGCAACCTCATGTACGGAGAAGGAGGGGCAGGAGCGTTTTCGGACGGCAAGCTTACCACGCGCATAAAGGACAGCCGCGCTCACGACGTGATAGACATACTTGCGGATCATGGAGCGCCGGAAAGGATACGCCTGCTTGCAAAGCCGCACATAGGCACGGATATACTGGTTAAAGTGGTGAGAAGTATACGCGAGGATATAGTGCGCATGGGCGGCGATGTGAGGTTTTCTGCTAAGCTCGTGGGCCTGGAGAAGGACAGCGGAGATAATATAACCTCTGTAACCGTGGAGAAAAACGGTGAGAGGGAAAAGATACCCTGTTCCGCATGTGTACTGGCTACAGGCCAGGGCGCACGGGATACCTACCGTATGCTGTACGATATAGGGCTTGAGCTTTTACCCAAGGCGTTCGCTGTAGGTGTGCGAATAGAACACCCAAGGGAACTTATAGACAGGTCGCAGTACGGCGAGTTTGCATCGCACCCGAGGCTGGGCGCGGCGGAGTACCATCTTGCGGATAAGGCTGGAAACAGGGGAGTCTACAGCTTCTGCATGTGCCCCGGCGGCGTGGTGGTGGCATCCTCGTCCGGGCCTGAGCAGGTGGTGACAAACGGCATGAGCCGCCATGCACGCGATGAGCAGAATTCCAATGCGGCCATAGTTGTTCAGGTAGACAGCAGGGATTATACAGCCGGCCCCCTCGGTGGGCTGGACTTTCAGGAGCAAATAGAGCGGGCTGCGTATTACGCCGGCGGCGGGGATTTTACCGCCCCTGCGGAGCGCATAGGCGACTTTTTGAGGAAGGCTGCCCCTAAGGCCTTCGGCAGCGTAAAGCCTACTTACCGGCCAGGCGTGTGCGTGAGTGACCTGTACCAGTGTCTGCCGGACTTTGTGTCGGAAGGAATACGCGCCGGAATAACGGCGTTCGGAAGAAGACTAAAGGGCTTTGATATGGATGATGCGGTTATTACTGCGGTAGAGAGCCGCACCAGCTCCCCAGTTCGCATACAGCGCGACGAGGAGGGCTGTGCTACCCGCATGAAGGGGTTATACCCTGTAGGCGAGGGAGCGGGCTACGCCGGAGGAATAGTAAGCGCCGCGGTGGACGGCATGCGTGCCGCGGAACGCATAATGGCCATTTTCCGGCCGATGTAAAGGAGCGGAATAGATGAAGAAAACGATTATAACAGCCATATTGGCGGCTATGACACTTTTGCTCATAGGCTGCTCCGCCAACAATGAAAGGATAGACCTGACTGACCCGCTTAGCGGCAGTTCAATATTGTCCGCGGCGGATCTGGAGGCCTTCTTCAAATACGGCGAGAACGACACGGCCGTGCTTGCGGCCTCATTCAGCATGGAGGATACCATGCTCAAGCTTACTGCACAGCGGGGTTCCATTACGATAGATGGCAATGGTTATACCCTAAGCGGCACTGGGGACTGCATAATACGCCTTGACGAGGGCTGCAAGCTTACGCTCAACGATATTACGGTACACAGCGGATCAACGGCTATCGGCTGCCTTGGTTCAGCTGAGATAGGCGGCGAAAACGCCAACATAATAGGCGTGTCGGACGGAATACTCTGCGCCGATGAGCTTATCGTATCCGAGGGAAGCAGCCTTGTATGTAAGGGCAGCAACGGCCGGGGAATAGACGCCGAGGATATAACAATAAAGGCCGGAGCCAGCGTATCCGGGGAGGGAGTACTGGGCGGAGTCAACTCCAGGTCGGATATAACTCTGGAAAAGGGCGCGTCCCTTGCGGCGTATACCGATGAAAACTACAATGCACTGAAATGCGATGGACAGCTTTCAATGGCGGACGGCTCTGCGCTTACCGTAGAAAATCGCGGCAGGTATCACGGCGCTGAGATTTACGAATTCGCTATTGAAGGTGCTGTGAGCATAAATGCCGCCGGCGGCAGCGAGGCAACGGGACTTTTCATAACCGAGCAGCATTCCAATATGTATGCTGTCGGCAGCTGCAAGCCGGAAGCTCGCGTTGAGAATGGCAAGGGCAGGATAACCTTTGTGGACGATGCTTCAAAAATACCCGCCGAGATACCCCAAACGGACGGCTATATTGAGGAGACGGCGGAGATAGAAGAGGAATAGAAAAGGCAGAGGTATTGAGCCTTTATAAAAACAAACAGCCTGCAATACCGCAGGCTGTCTTTTTATGCGTTTAATTCTCCATCTATCGGCGGGTATGTGCCAAGCTCGCTTATTATGCGCTTAGCGTAGGAGATAAAGGTCTTGGCCGCCAGCGATGCGGTATGGACGGATTTTACTATTATACCCATGTGACGGTATTCACAGGGAGCAAGCTCTTTGGTTATTACGTTGGATTCAAGACTGTCCAACACCATTTCCGGCATCACGGTCACGCCGAGACCGTGCTGTATCATGGCGATTATGCCGCGGTTTTCCATGGTGGAAAATGAGAGGCGGGGAGTTATGCCGCTGCCTTTGATTATCTGTGAAACATCGTAGTCAAAGCCCTCGTTGGAGAGTATGAAGGGATCGTCATCAATCTCGTCGAGGGTAACTCTGTCCTTGTCTACCAGTCTGTGTCCGGGGGGAAGCAGCACGAGCATGCGGTCTGAGGCAAGGTGTATCCACTCATAGCCCTGAGGCGGGTTGCTCATTATGGCGAAGTCGATGCAGGATTCGTCAAGCTGGCTTATAAGGGAGTCGTTGCCTCCTACGATTATTTCTATCTGTATACCGGGGTAGTCATGGCTGAATTCTTCTATTATCTTTGGGAGCCACAGCACAGACGCGCTGGCAAAAGTGCCTATGCGAAGCCTGCCGAAGCTCATACCGCGGATGTTGGCAACTATCTGGTCCATATGGTCGTTGGCATTTAGTATCTCCCGTATGGCAGGCAGCAGCGCCCGACCGTTTTCGGTCAGCCGCACTCCGCCCTTGCCGCGTATCAGCACCGGGAAGCCGAATTCGTCCTCTATGGTTTTGATAAGGTGGCTGACGCCGGATTGGGTGAAGCCAAGCTGGTTTCCGGCGGCGGTAAGGCTCTTGGTCTCTATGACTTTCAGAAGGACTTCAAGTTTTTTTATATCCATACCTGATGTTCCGTTCCTTTTAGAAATGAAAAATGCTCATACTGCTTTATAGAAACATTCATTTTACTTATGCTATATTTTATATTATAATAAATTACAAGAAAAAACAAGTGCCATTTAACGTTTTTCCCCACCCAACTGAATTTCAGTTATCCCCGACTGCAACAAAAGGCCCCATATACGGGGCCTTTTATTGTTTCGCGCATTTTATAATTATATTTGTTGGAATATACCATATTGGTGTATAATGCTATTAGAATGCGAAAGGAACCGTACTAAATAATGTCCAACGATGTGCGCTTGACTACTATGACCTCCTGCGGGGGGTGAGCGGCTAAGATAGGTCCGGGGGTACTGGACGCGATGCTTTCCACTCTTCCGAAAAATTCCGATCCGAAGCTTATAGTCGGCTTTGATACGGCTGACGATGCGGCGGTATATAAGATAAACGACGACACGGCCATAATACAGACCGTGGACTTTTTCCCGCCTATGGTGGACGACCCGTACACCTTCGGACAGGTGGCGGCGGCAAATGCCCTAAGCGACATATACGCTATGGGAGGTACGCCCAAGCTGGCGCTCAACCTGTTCTGCTTTCCGTCAAAGAAGCTGCCTCAGGACGCCATAAAGGCAATACTTGCGGGCGGCGCCGATAAGGTGCTGGAAGCGGGCGCCATACTCTGCGGCGGCCATACCATAGAGGACCCGGAGCCGAAATACGGGCTTGCCGTGACAGGATTTGTAAGACCAGATAAGGTGCTTTCCAACTCCTCAGCAAAGGAGGGCGATCTTCTCATACTTACAAAGGCTATAGGCAGTGGAGTGCTCACTACCGCCGCAAAGGCACAGCTCCTTTCGGGAGAGTACGAAAAGTCCCTTATAGCTGCCATGACCGCCCTCAACGCAAAGGCGCAGCAATCCATGCTGAAATATGAGGTGAATTCCTGCACTGATATAACCGGCTTCGGCCTTATGGGCCACGTCCGGGAGATGGCTGAGGGCAGCGGCTTTACTGCCGAGATAAAGGCGGACGCGGTACCTATACTTCCCGGCGCGCTGGAATTTGCCAACATGGGCATAATTCCTGCGGGCGCATATCGCAACAGGGAATTCATAGAGGACAAGGTAAGCATATGCGAGACGGTAAACAGAGCGGTGTCCGATATACTGTTTGACCCGCAGACCTCCGGCGGCCTGCTTATAAGCCTGCCGGAAAATCAGGCCCACAGGCTTTTGGACGATATAAAGGCTCATACGCCTGATGCTGCCATAATAGGCTGCATAAAGGCCAAGGGAGAGCATGCGATAGAAGTAGTATAAAAAATAAAAACGGAGGGTATGAGTTTATGAAGCTGGCGATAAGTGCGCCGAGGGGAAAAATGGGCAAGCTTGTGACTAGAGAAGCGCTGAAGCGGTCCGGCGATTTTGAGATTGTGGGCGGCATAGGCCCCAAGGGCAGGGACTACATAGGCTGTGACATGAGCGTTGCCGCAAAGACAGACTTCGTAGGCGCAAACACCTATGACGACGTGGAAAAGGTAGTTGCCATGAGCGACGGCGTAGTTGATTTTTCCACCACTGAGGGCGCCATGGAAGTGGCACGGGCTTGTGTAAAGTACAGAAAACCCCTTATGCTGGGCACTACCGGCTTTACAGAGGAGCAGATGGCTGAGCTTGAGGAGTGCGCCAAGACCATCCCCATACTCATCGCCCACAACACGTCAAAGGCCGTTAATCTGGTATACGAGATAGCGCGTATGCTCACAGAGTCCATAGGCGGCGAATCTGATATCGAGATAATCGAAATGCACGATAACAAGAAGCTGGATGCCCCCAGCGGCACCTCAAAGGAGCTGGGGGAGATCATCGCAGGCGTCCGCGGCGAAAAGCTCGCAGATGTTGCGGATTACGGACGCAAGGGCAGGGGACTGCGCGAAAAGGATCATATCGGCTACCATTCCGTAAGGGCGGGGGACATCTCCAGCACACATACCCTCATATTCGGCATGGAGGGAGAGCGTATAGAGATCACCCACAGGTCGTATGATTTCGGCACCTTTGCCAAGGGCGCGCTGGATGGGATACTGTTCCTTCAGGGCAAAAAGCCCGGGGTATATGCTTACAGGGAAGTGCTGGGGCTGTAATTTAAGGATAAAAACCGGGCAAAAAATTTTACCCGGTTTTTATTTTTTGTTATTGACTCTGACGCTGCGTAATACGTTATGCTGTATTCGCACGGGAGGTGTTGAGAAGATGAAGACGGTAAAGGAAGTAAGCAAATTGGCCGGTGTGAGCGTGCGCACGCTGCATTATTACGACACCATAGGGCTGCTGAAACCCGCCAAGGTTACAGTGGCCGGGTACAGGCTGTATGACGATACGGCGCTGGAGCGGCTTCAGGCTATACTGCTTTTCCGCGAACTGGAATTTTCTCTGAAGGAGATAAAGAGTATCATGAACAGCTCGGGCTTCGACAGACGGAAAGCTCTTGAACAGCAGATAAAGCTGCTTGAGCTGAAGCGGGAGCATCTTGACAATCTGATCGACTTCGCCCGTGGAATAAAAGCGATAGGAGTGAGAAATTTGAGTTTTAAGGCATTCGATACGTCCAGAATAGATGAGTACGCGAGAAAGGCAAAGGAAGCCTACGGCAATACCAGGGAGTACAAGGAGTTTCAGGAGAAGGATAAGGACAGGAGCAGCGCGGAACGGGACGAGCTAAATCAGGGGCTCATGGATATAATGGCGGAGTTCGGCGCAATAAAGGATACCGATCCTGCAGGAGATGCGGCGCAGCAGCTCGTAAACAAGCTTCAGGGTTACATAACCGAGCATTTTTACAAGTGCTCTGATAGTATATTGGGCGGCCTTGGCAAGGTATATTCCGGCGGCGGGGAAATAAACGACAATATAGACCTTGCCGGAGGCGAAGGCACCGGGAATTTCATCGACCGCGCCATACAGGCGCACCGCAAGTAAAAAAACAGCAGACCCGCAGCTATACTGCGGGTCTGCTCAGTCTGATTCAAATATTATCTCTGTAAGCTGTCGAGGCTGCTATTTGGGCAGTCTCTTGCCGCACTTTGGGCAATATTCAAAGCCGCCGTCCACCTCTTTGCCGCAGTAGGGGCAGAAGGATGAGGTGGTAAAGCTGCTCTTTTGCGCAGTATCGTCACGGCATTCGGTGCCGCCAAAGCGCTGCTCAAGCGGGTCAGGCTCCTCTCCTTCATCGGTTATGTCGAAGGAAGAGTAGCGGTTTTTACCGGTGGCGTTTTTGTAGTTATAAGCAGCCTGCACTATGCCCATTATTATGAAAATTACGCCGAATATGGGGAAAAACGCCGGCGCGCCCATACGTGCCGCCATAATCGTCCAGAATATGCCGAATATTACTGCAAATACGGAACCAATAAACCCGAGCCCGGAAGGGCCTCTGCCCGGCTTGATACTTTTCATGATGTTTTCTCCTTTACTCGTTTCTTATTGCATTGAGTGGGCTCAGCCGCATTGCCCTGATGGCCGGATAAAGGCCGGAGAGCATCGCCACAGTCACAGAGAAGAGCACTGCGCCTACCGCAAGATAAAAGGGTATTATGCTTTTGAATCCGCTCTCGCCCACAAAGTGATTTATTACTGCTGAAAGACCGTAGCTTATGCCCAGGCCGGCGGCGCCGCCGAAGAAGCCTATATAGGCAGCCTCGGTGAGAAACAGCTCCGCTATGTTGTCCATACGGCAGCCCAGCACCTTTATTATGCCTATCTCCTTGGTGCGCTCGTATATGCTCATCATCATGGTGTTCATTATGCCTATGGCTGCGACCAGCAGCGATACACCGCCTATGGCGCCCAGCAGGTACTGTATCTGCTGCATCTGCTTTTCAGCCTGCTCAAGTGCGTCCTGAAGGGAACTGGTGCCGTACCCCATATCGTCTATGGCGGCCTTGACCTCGGAGACGACATCCGTGTTCTCGCATTTTACCATGACACGGTTGTAATTCTTGGTGTCAAGCTGCATGTAGTCGCTGTTTTCCTTGGCGAGCTTCTGCACCGCCTCTATATCCATAAGGCAGTACCATGAAAATTCGTTGTTGCTTGGGGATACGATGCCTATGGGGTCTACGCGGTAGGTTTTGCCGGGGGCCGGCTGGCTATCGCCGTCGCCCGGCAAAACCGGATTATTATTGTTGTAAACGTTGTTATAGTCGAAGGTGAGCTGGAATTTTGACTCCATTGTGACCTTGGGATTGCCGTCGCGGTCCACCGCCTGCTTGCCGGTATTGGGGTCGTAAAACCAGTTCAGCACATCCTGGCTGAGCACCATCTCATAGCTGGAGCTGCCGCGCTTGTACTTGGGGTAGCGGCCCTCCGAAAGCTCCAAACCGAACTCCTCCGCTACGGAGCTGTCTATAGCCAGTATGCTGCAATCGGCCATCCATTTGCCGCTTTTAAGTATGCCGTAGGTCTGTATCTGCGGCATAACGGCTTTTACGCCGGGTATCTTTTTGATAGTTTCGACCGCTTTTTTGTCCAGCTTTTTCTCGGTGTTGGTGCCGCCCGTGGCGGTTTCCTTATAGCTCCAGCGGCTGACGGTAATATTTGTAAGGCTGCCCATGCTGGCATAGCTCTCCATTGTGGATTTTTTTATGCCTATGCCAAGGCTCATCATGACGACTATAGAGGAAACACCGATGACCATGCCCAGCACAGTGAGCACGGCTCTAAGCTTTCTCCGCCACAGGTTCATGAAGGCGGTCCTTAAAATATCGGTAAAGAGCATTTAAATATCGTCCTCCAGACTGCGCGCCCTGCGCTTTTTGAGCTTCTTGAAGCCGAAGAAGCCGCCTCCGCCCAACGCGCCCGCTCCTATAACCCAGCCCCACCAGGGGAAGCCCTTGGAGCCGCCCTCCATGCCGGGGTCTGTCATGCCGCCTTCCATGCCTTCGCCTCCCATGCCCTCCATGCCTTCCATGTTTTCCATACCGGCATTGGGGTCCTCCACGTGGAGCGTAAAGGGAAGCCGCTCCTCGCCGGGCTCGCCGTATACATCCTCGTAGGATATTACTACGGTGCCCTGTATATCCCCTGCCTCAGACGGTATTACGGATATATCTGCCGCAAGGGTGGAGCCGGCGCTGAGGGTGCCGCCGAAGTAGCTCTCTTCAAGCTTGAGGCCATTTCCTTCCACGTCGACGATGCAGTTATAAACGCTGGAGCGGCCCATGTTGTACATTTTGATGGACATGCTGGTACTTGAATCCAGATAGGACACATCGTCATATACCGTAGGCTCGTCGCACTTCAGCCTGATCTTTTGCAGTATTGGCACGGCTATGGTCTCGTTTGCGGTATGGGCCGCGTTGGTGCTGGCGGATTCATAGCTGAAATCCACATTGAGGGTATATGCCTTTGCCGTCGCGTCGGGCGCGGTCTGGAGGGATACCTTCTGGCTGCTGCTTTGACCCTTGCCAATTTTGGATATATACAGCGTATTGCTGCCGCCGCTGGCGGGAACTATGGTCGCCGTTTCGCCCGCGTCCTTTATGTGTATCTGCACGTTTTGCAGGTTGGTGCTGTCGGATGTATTCTTTATGGTGAACTCCAGATCGAAGGTCTCACCCGCGTAAATCTTGTCCGAGCTGAGCTTGTAGCTTTCGATTATAAGCTTCGGCACCGAGGTGGTGGTATCCTTGTCGCTGGTGGGCGACAGACCCTTGCGGACGTTTACAAAAAGGCTCACCGTGCCGCTCTTGAGGTCGCCCTCGTCATTGCGGTAGGTGACGTTGAAGTCCACCTGCTTTACGCCTACGGTAGCCTTCTTGCTCAGACGCAGATGATACAGGAACTCAACCACCTGCCCCCTGCCTATGGAGCCGGGATAGGAGAGGGTGTAGTCCACAAGGTCTATATCGAAGGGGAACTTCTCGATATCGTTGCTGAGTACCGGCGTTACCTTGAGGTCATACACATAGCCGTTGGTGCAGGTAAGGGGCAGCCGCACCTCCAGCTGGTCGCCGTAATCGCCGGAGGGCGTAAGCACGCACACGCCGTTGCTGTCAACGCTTGATGTGCGGATACGGAACTCGCTGTCCTCCTTCTTGGGCGCTTCGGTAGCGGAAGGGGCGCGGACGATGGAGAAATCATCGCAAACGGCTGTAACCAGCCCGTATGAAGGATTGCTGCTGTCACCGTATGGCACGTTAAAAATAAGCGTGAGAGTACCGGCCGTATTGCCTGACGACGCAAGCGTTGCCGTTATATTTACGGCCTTTGTGCTGTTTTTAGGAATGGTATCATTTCCGGAGGCAGATATTATGCAGCCTCCGCTTGGCTGTATTGCGGCGAGGATAACATCATAATTTGTACTATCATTCTTGATATTTATGGTCATATTGACGGAGCCTGCGTTCTCCTGAAAAGCACGGCCATTCGCCATTGCCGTAATGCCAAAGTTATTTGGATCAGGTGGAGTTGCAGGGTATGTGACGGAAGGCTTATTGTCTTCCCCATTTTCCGCATACGCAACCGAAAATACCGACAGCGCCATAGCCATGGCAAGTATTATAGTAATAACGCGCTTCATTATTTATTTCTCCTCCGTGTTAAGCTTCCTTCTTTATTTCTTCCCTGATCTCGGCCTTGTCGCCTACGGTTTCGTGGCGATTGAAGTATATATCCGTTATGCGGCCGTCAAGTATGTTTATTACCTTGTCCGCATACGCCGCCATATTGGGGTCGTGGGTGACCATTATGAAGGTCTTGCCGTGGCTCTTTACCGTATCACACATACTGCGCATCACGTCGTCCGACGTTTTGGAGTCAAGGTTGCCGGTAGGCTCATCGGCGAATATTATGTCCGGGTCCGTGACCAGCGCCCTTGCTATGCCTACGCGCTGCTGCTGTCCGCCGGACATCTGCCCCGGCATGTGGTTCATGTGGCTTTCAAGGCCTACGTCCTTCAGCGCCTTCTTCGCCAGCCTCATACGCTTATCGTAGGGCACCCCACGAAACGACAGCGGAAACGCCACGTTTTCAAGGGCAGTGTAGTAAGGCATGAGGTTGAAGGACTGGAATATGAACCCCACGTACTTCTGCCGGAAAAGTATAAGCTCGGACTGGTTCATTCTTTCAAGGTGCTTGCCGTTTATGACTACCTCGCCGCTGGTCACGGGCTCAAGCCCCGCCAGCATATTCAGCAGGGTGGATTTGCCGCTGCCGCTCCGGCCTATTATGCAGCAGAATTCCCCGGGCATTATCTGCAGGTCTATTCCCCTCAGGGCATGGACGTCAACGCTTCCAACCCGGTATACCTTGGTAACGCTGCGAAGGTCAATTATGGGCTTCTGCCCGGTCGTTTTCTTCTCGGCGGGTATGCTTTCCATCGCACTCTACTCCTCATTATGCCATATATGGCTTATCTTGCATTGTAATACGTAATGCGTCACAAATCAAATTAACAATTCATTAATTGTGAAAGTTGTGTGGACAGACTCTGTACATACTTAAAAAAGCGCCGTATTACGGGCTTTTTCGATGCTCCCAAATTGAAACTTTATTTGACAGCGGCAGACTTGGGAATATAATTATTTGTGTATTTAAAGAGAAAAAGAGAAATGAACTATGGAAAAGAACAATCAATACCTCGGCACGGAGCCTCTGGGAAAGCTGCTTTTTAAACTTGCGGTACCCTCCGTAGTAGCCCAAATAATCAACATGCTCTACAATATCGTAGACAGGATATATATAGGCCACATGCCGGAGGGCGGCTCTCTCGCGCTGACCGGCCTGGGCGTGTGCATGCCCATCATAATGGTGGTGTCCGCATTCGCGGCCCTCGTATCCATGGGCGGCGCGCCCCGGGCATCCATCGCCATGGGCCGCGGCGACAACAGCGCCGCAGAGTATATACTTGGCAACTGCTTTGTATTGCAGATAATAATATCGGCTATACTCACCTCGGCGCTCCTGATATGGGATAGGGACCTGCTTCTCGCCTTTGGAGCGAGCCCGGATACCATAGGCTTTGCCGCAGGGTACATGGACATATACGCCCTCGGGACGATATTCGTGCAGCTCACCCTCGGCATGAACGCATTTATAACCGCCCAGGGCTTTTCCAAGACCGGCATGTACACCGTGCTGATAGGTGCTGTATCCAATATAATCCTTGACCCCGTGTTCATATTCGGCCTTGATATGGGGGTGCGGGGCGCGGCGCTGGCCACGGTCATTTCCCAGTGCATATCCTGCTTATGGGTGCTGCTCTTTCTTAGGGGCGAAAAAACCATACTGCGGCTCAAAAAGGAAAATATGCGCCTTGAGGCCGGGGTCATACTTCCCTGCCTCGCGCTGGGCATCGCGGCCTTCATAATGCAGTCCAGCGAAAGCATAATATCCGTAAGCTTTAATACGTCGCTGCTTAAATACGGCGGCGACATAGCTGTGGGAGCCATGACTATACTCTCCAGCATCAATATGTTCGCCATGCTGCCCCTTCAGGGCCTGGGCCAGGGCGCACAGCCCATAGTGAGCTACAACTACGGCGCAAAGGATGCAGGGCGGGTACGCGGCGCTTTCAAGCTGCTGCTAAGATCCAGCCTGATATATGCCGGGGCGCTGTGGCTCATAATAATGCTGTTCCCGCAAGCCTTTACGGGCCTTTTCACCCCAAACGCGGAGCTTGCGGCATTTACACAGGCGGCGATGCGGCGCTACTTCGCGGTGATGTTCATGTTCGGCATACAGGTAGCCTGCCAGATGACCTTTACCGCCATAGGCAGCGCAAGGTCCTCCATAGCGGTTGCGGTGGTGCGAAAATTTGTGCTGCTCCTGCCCCTTATATACCTCATGCCTGCCCTTTTCCCGGGGGATAAGGCCATGGCGGTATATTTGGCGGAACCTGCCGCGGATTTTATTGCCGTTACCTTCACCGCCATACTGTTTTCAATACAGTTCAAAAGGGCAATGGACAAACTGCCCAACTCTTAACGGATTATTAAAACACTGCCGCCGCTTAGGGTGCTATAATGCAAGATGAAGGGGTTCCCTTCATCTTTTGTTTTTGTTAAGGAGGAAACAATGAAAAAGCTTTTAGCTGTAATAATTGCCGTAATGCTGTGCGCCGCGGCCTGCGCGCCCAAGGAGACCGCCATGGATCCCGTAACTCCCGGTACCGAGGGCGGCCAGACTGCGCCCGCCGGAACAGACGCTTCCGGTGGGTTCATATCCGAGGAAGACGGAAGGAACATAAACGCCATGCTGCCCATAATGGACTCCATAGTTCGCTCCATAGGCATAGACAGCGACACAAAATACGACGCCAAGAGCGACGACCTCATATGGTCTGTGCTGTACCTTACCGGCGTGAACTGGGGCATGAGCATAGAGCCGGAAACTGCCGAGCCTACCGTCACTACCGACGAACAGGGATATGTGACAGTGCCCGCTTCCACAATGGAAGATTACGCTGCCGCTGCCTTTGGCGGCGACCGCAGTATTCCCCAGATAGCCGTTTCCTTCGCCGAGTCCGTGACCTTCACCGATTCTGCAGAGGCTTACAGACTCGCCCCCTCCGATATGGGCGATACAATAGCCAGGATAGATGGCATCACACCTGACGGCAGCGCCGTAAAGGTGAGCGTCGGCCTGTATCTGGGCAGCGGCGAACGCCTGGGCGGCATGGTATTCACCCTTGAAAAGTGCGATACTGCCGGCCAGTTCAAGTACTGCGTAACAGCAGCCGTAAACGAAAACGAGCTGGGTATATACCAGTGGAAGGACGTAAAGCTTAACAGCGAGGACTCCATCTCCGCCGACGGCAAGGCCGATTCCGTCAAATTCACCGTGGTTCAGGATAAGGACGGCAATGTGACCGTAAAATTCAATATAAACGGCAAGGAAAGCACCGATGAACTGGGCCCACTCGGCCTTGACGAAAGCTGCGTACACGTGGGCGATACCGTCGTTGGCGATGGCTACACTGAGCTTTACGTCACCGGCGACGCGGCCTCCGACGATTACGTCACCTTCGTATACCGCGTGCATAACGGCGAGGTAAAGAAGGCGTTCATCACCGGCACGGTGCAGAGCGTTTACGGTAACGGCGGCGTAAGCGTAGAGACTACCATAGACATTTTGGGTACTCACGGTGCTACCTGCGACTTTATGCTCTCTACCGGCGATTCCGGCGACGACTTTGCCTTCGTGCGCAGCAGCGATTACACCGTAGTATACCAGAACTTCTCCGAGGCGTGGGACTATTCCGCCCTCAAGCTCAGCCGCGACGGCCTCAAGCTCACCATGGGCGACGGCAGCACAGCAGAGGGCAAAAAGGGCGAAAAATTCCTCATAATGGGCACCGATATGCAAAGTTACGCGGATCTCATGGCAGAGGACGGTACCACCTCAAAGATAACCATCCAAGCCTCCGAAGATGAGTACGACTATCTCACATGGAAGATAGACGGCGTACCCGAAAGCGAGTGGTTCGAAGAGCTGGCTTATGCGGGCTAAAAAAAGATAAAGCCCTTTTAATCTAACAATAACGGCGCTGCCCCAAGGCACATCCCGATAAGAAAACATCGTGGGGCAAGAGAGAAACGGTATAGCTTCGGCTATGCCGTTTTTCTCATTCTTGCCTTGATGAAGTGACTTTGGATACTTCCAGGGCTCCAATACCCTTATAGTAGATGTCAATCTCCTGGGTGCGGTTTTTGCCCTTCGGATCGCTGGCAGCATGGACAACGATCTTCTCGACAAACTCATGCAAGATACATGGGGTCAACTCGGGAATTTCCGTATACCGTTCTACAACGGAGAGAAACCTTTCCACATTGGCGCTTTTGCGTTCCTCTGTCTCAATTTCATCCCGGAGGGCAGTTGCTACATCTTGAAGCTGATGCTGCTCTTTCTCATAGTCGGTAGAGAGCTTTTGAAAACGCTCGTCAGAAAGTTTTCCCGAAATGGTATCCTCATAGAGCCGTTTGAAAATGGTGTCCAGTTCTGCAATTCGCCTTTCGGCATCGGCTAATGTTTTCTTCCGTTTTGCCAAACCTCGGTTACGCTGGCGCATATCCGCATCCATGACCATTTTCACAAAATCGTCTTTGCGCTGTGATGCAAAGGAAACGATCTCGCGCAGATTTTGAAGTACCAATTCTTCCAGGATAACAGTTCGGATGGAATGTGTCTGCCCACATACATCACGGCTTTTCCGATAGCCGGAACACAGGTAATATTCCTGATCGCGCCGGAAATTGGTTGCCCTGCATTGATACATGATGGAGCCGCAGTCGGCGCAGAACATCATGCCGGAGAACATCCCCATTTCTCCCATCTTTGTTGGGCGGCGCCGCGTCTGCCTTGCAAGCCTTGCTGCATCGGCAATCGCCTCCGTCCAGATGGCTTCATGGGTATTCTCAAAAATCTTCCACTCGGTTTCTGGATTGAGAAGGGTCTTTTTGCTCTTGTAGGATTTTTTGCGGGTTTTGAAATTTACCGTGTGCCCCAGGTATTCACGCCAGCGGTCCATGATGTCGGCGATTGTAGAAGAATCCCAGGCATAAGGAGAACCTTTCTTTGTGACATTGGTTGTCCTGCCTTTACTCTCATAGTAAGCAGCCGGAGTAAGGATTTTTCTTTCCGTCAGCTTTCTTGCGATCTGCGAGGGTCCCAATCCGTCCATGATATAAAGACCGATTTCATAAACCACCTGGGCCGCTTCTTCATCCTTCACCCATTGCTTTTTATCATCAGACGATTTCATGTATCCATACGGAGGCATGGTAGCCAAATGCTCCCCCGCATTGCCTTTCACTTTCATAACGGCACGGATTTTTTTGCTGGTGTCTTTGGCGTACCATTCATTGATGATATTGCGGAAGGGCGTAAACTCGTTGTCGCCCTGAGTGCTGTCTACACCATCATTCACCGCAATAAAGTGAATATCATGTTCGGGAAACATGATCTCCGTATACATACCGACTTGCAGATAATCACGTCCGAAACGTGACATATCCTTGATGATGACCCTCTTGACAAGGCCAGCCTCAATGTCTGTAATCATCTGCTGAAAGCCTGGGCGGTTGAAGGTCGTACCTGAGATGCCATCATCAACATAGAATTTGAAATTGCTGTATCCATGCTCACGGGCATACTTTTCCAGGATTTTTTTCTGGTTTACAATGCTATTGCTGTCACCCTGCAATTCATCGTCACGGGATAAGCGACAATACAAAGCTGTAAGTTCTTCGGAGCTCATAGCCGTGTAAGGGAATTGAAGCGCGGCAGCGGTGTTTGACTGATAATACATAAATACCTCCTATCCGGCAGTCAAACACGATATTGAAGTCCAACTTCATTATACCGCGCTTTCTTTTCCCTGTCTGCCTGTTAGGAGGTTTTCAAGTCACAGTTTGTTTCTGAACATCGGCTTTTATCAGGTTCTCCAGTTTGGAGGCTATCGTCTGGTTTCCCGTTTGAGGGAAAAAAGAATTGACGATAAAGGTCGTGTTGCCGATCTTCTTTTTGCTCCGCATAGGCGGGGCATATTTATTTTCAGATTGATTTTTCTGCATAATAAGGCCCCTTTCATGCCATTTCATTAAAACCATAAAAGAGGCAGAAAACGGATGGCTGCTGGCCGCAGCTCCACGGGAATCTCACCCCGGCCCATACTGATGGGTGCGCCGCGCAATGCTTTGAGGGCGTTCAACGCGGGAGTCTCATTATCCTGTCTGTGCATCCTCGCCCACAGGCTGCCATACCTGTTTTGCGGCCTGGTTTTGTCGCTCACCTGTTTGGTAGGGGTCCCGTCCTGCGGACTTGCAACAGGGTCATGGCGCACCGGCCGACCGGCTCCACACAGACAGATTGTATCCGTCTGCCTTATGCTGCCCGCAGGCTTTCTTTGTCAAGGATCATGGACTCCGCTGCCGGATTGTCGGGGCAAGGAAAGGGAGCGAAACTTGCCCCGAACAACTTTAGACCGGCAGCACCTTGAAGCTCGTCACGATGCTATGTATCAGCTTCGTTTCCAGCCTGAGCCGCATATCTTCGTCCACATACAGGTATTCGTTGCCATACTCGTCCTTCACCGGTCTGGTGGCAAGAGCCCGAATGTACTTCTGATAATGAGCGACGACAGCAGCAAGAGCAATCTCGTCACCGTTCACGGCTGCCAGAATCACAGGCACCGGAATGGGCTTTACATGTCCGGCCATTCAAATCCCTCCTTTACCAGATATTCGTACAGTTCTTTCAGCGTAACGAGCCGCCGCTTGGATACGGTCTGATGGACGATATGCAGCTTTTCGCTGATTTCCCGATCCGTCATGCCCAGAAAGTAGGACAACAGGATCACATCCCGCTTGCCCTCCGGCAGCTGCGCTAACGCATCGGCCAGGACATTGCCGGTTACGACTACCGGAAGTCCCAATACTTCAAAGACATGCTCGTCCATAAAGTAATCGTCCCACACGGCGGTCTGCTCCAGCTCGGAGGATGTCAGCTCGTCCAAAGGCTTTTCCTGGTCCATAAGGCTGGCATAGTCACGCTGGATATGCCGGGCCTCATTCTTCAAAACCCTGACGCAGAAGGCGCCAAACTGATTTTGAATGCGTTGCTCATAGGAGTCTTTCATATTCTCACCTCCCTTCGCGCCGCACAGGTGCGGGGTGGTGATTTCCTCCCTTTCGCCTCAGTAATCCAAGACTTGCGATTTTGGCAACCTGGAAAGGAAAGAAATTTTTATGAAAGGCTCCGTCAGGTGACGAAGGCCCACATAAACGGCAAAAAGCGCCCATCCGCAAAATGCGGATAGGCGCAAAGGAATTGATAGATGTATTTACATGATTTACCTGTTCATCTTCATGGTCGGAATATCCCGACGGCGGGTAATAGCTTTTTTTGACCAAAAAGTATTAGGTGGATTGTTACAAATAAAAATGGACACGGCGATACCTCCCAGATACCGCCGTGTCCTTAAAAAAGGGCGACTTTAACACACCCCCCGTATTCTTATTTTTCAAAAAGAAAACGGCGGCTTTGATTTCGTATTAAAGCCGCCGTTTTTTATTTCGCGCAAATCTGCCGTTAGCGGCTCTGTGCGAATGATTTATAAAACTTGATGCTTTGCAAATACACGGCGAGAGATACCTGCACCAACTCCCAAAAAGAGCAGTGCTGCCGGAATTGCCCATATTGCATACAGCATCCCGTTGCTCATTTGTTCCACCGACAGAAGCGCAATGGTCAGTACATGATAAATGGGAAGAAGCCCGACCAATCGGAACAATGGATTTACTTCGGTGATCGGCAGCAAAACGGGAAAAAGAAAAATTGCCATCGCCGCAACCAAAGCTACAATCTGATTTTTACTTATTGCAGACAGGAACAATGTAATTCCAGTAACGCTAAGCGTACAGGTAAACGCCAGCAGAATTTGATATTTGAGCAGCGTCCCGCAAGTGATATTGAAAGGAATAAACGCTTCCACATAGCCGCTGGGGGCAAATAAAATACTGCAATCCAACCCTTCTGTTCCATAAAAAACAAAAG
>ULUO01034247.1_pt1 | contig 20633 bp, 18 predicted proteins | sample 1958611 | NCBI WGS metagenome assembly ULUO01 (sample SAMEA4835762, study PRJEB28245) | human gut metagenome | biome: gut microbiome; material: fecal sample | place: Denmark | collected 2008
TGACTGTAGCGGGCTTGGGTTCGGAAAGCACTGTGAGCGTGATGAAAAATCTGCTGGCAGTCGGCGCGAAAAAAGCCTATGTCTTTGATACCAAGGGCCTGGAGAATGACGACGAGGCAGCCGTTGCGGCATATCTTGCCGCAGTCGCGAAAAAGTGCGAGGCGCTCAGCGGCGAAAGCTACGATCTGATTCTGTGCGGCAAGGAGTCCACGGACGAGATCAGTGGCCAGGTAGGCGCGCGGCTGGCAGAGGTGCTGGGCAGAGGCTTCGTTTCCGGCGTCGTGGATGTGCAGACGGAAAACGGCAAGCTGGCCGCCAGGCAGGAGACGGAAGAGGGCTATGCGAAGTTTACTGTAGACGCTCCCGCACTCTTTACGGTGTCCAAGCCTGCTTACGATCCCCGTTATCCGAATATCAAGGCGAAGATGGCGGCACGTAAGGCTACCGTGCCTGTGATCTCCGCGGAAGATGCCGGGATCGAAAAGCACGCGGCTGTGGCAGAATGCATCGGCTATACGGAGCCTGCTAAGCGCAGCGCCGGTGTAAAGATCCAGGAAAAAGAGGCGGCGGACGCTGTCAGCAAGCTAATGACGGTCCTGCTTCAGGATAAGGTTCTGTAAGGGGGTCTCCAAATGAATATTCTGATCTACATAGAATCCAAGGAAAACAAGGCCCTGGGCGGAAGCCTGGAGCTGCTGAGTGCCGGTTCTGCTATGGGCAGCGCTTCCGCCATCGTGGTGGAGGATGCCGAAACAGCGCAGGATGCCGCAGGTTACGGTGTACCCGTTGCATTGCTGAAAACCGGCGATGCCTGCCCTGATGCGCAGGTTTCCGCTTTGGAGGCGTACATTCGGGAGCGTAAGCCCGATGTGGTGCTGTTCAGCGGCAGCCTGCTGGGGAAGGAGCTGGCCCCCCGGCTGGCCCAGAGATTTGACGGCGGCTGCGTCACGGATGTGACGGCGATGGAAGTTCCCGCCGATGGCGTGGTATATACCCGTCCCGCGTTCGGCGGCACGGTCTTTGAGCAAATTCGTCTGGCGCAGGATAAGGTCCAGTTTGCGACGGTCCGCAGCGGCTCTTATCAGAAACCCGCGTCGGCACACGCCGAGGTAACGGAGATTGCCGCACCTGTGGCGGGCGATTCCGTGAAGGCAAAAATTGTGGAGATCGCAAAGGAAATCACGGAGACGATCGACCTGGAAGGCGCGGATGTAATCGTAGCCGGCGGCCGGGGCATGGGCGATGCCGAAGGCTTCAAGCTGGTTGAGGAGCTTGCCGCACTGCTGGGCGGCGTGGTTGGCGCATCCCGTCCCGCCATCGAGGAGGGCTGGACCACCCGCGCACACCAAATCGGCCAGAGCGGCAAGATCGTTGCGCCGAAGCTGTACATTGCCTGCGGCATTTCCGGGGCCATGCAGCATATTTCCGGCGTAATGGACAGCAAGTACATTGTTGCCATCAACAAGGACGAGAGCGCTTCTATTTTTGATATTGCGGATGTCGGTGTCGTTGGAGATGTAAAAGTTATCCTGCCGCTGCTGATTGAACAGATTCGGCAGCACAGAGCGTAAGGGAGGAAAGAATATGCAGTATAAAGCCCCTACCGCTGAGGTAATTGCCCAGCTGAATGCCATGCTTCCCGGCCGCGTTTTTACGGGCAGCGATATTAATGACGATTATTCCCACGATGAAACCCCGCTCTACGGAACCCGGACTCCGGATGCCGTGGTCATGGCGGAAACGACGGAAGAGGTTTCCGCGGTCTGCAAGCTCTGCTATGAGAATGATGTTCCCATCATTCCTCGGGGCGCGGGCACGGGCCTCAGCGGCGGCTGCGTTGCTCTGTACGGCGGTATTGTTCTGGATATTACCAGAATGAACCATATTCTGAGCTATGATCTGGAAAACTTTACGGTCCGTGCCGAGTCGGGCGTATTGCTGAACGACCTGGCCCAGGACTGCTTGGCCCACGGCGTTATGTATCCCCCGGACCCCGGCGAGAAGTTTGCTACCATCGGCGGCAATGTAGCAGTCAACGCCGGCGGAATGCGGGCGGTCAAGTACGGCACGACCCGGGATTATGTCCGTGCTATGACGGTTGTGTTGCCCAACGGCGAAATCGTGAAATTCGGCGCGGAGGTCAATAAGAATACCTCCGGCTACAACCTGATGCACCTGATGATCGGCTCTGAGGGAACTCTGGGCATCATCACCGAGCTGAGCCTAAAAGTCATCGTTCCCCAAAAGTATACGATCAGCCTTCTGGCACTGTTTGAAGACCTGAGCACCTGCGTTTCCTGTGTCAGCAAAATCAAGCCCGCCGGTCTGGATCCCCAGGCTCTGGAGCTGATCAGCCGTACTAACGTTGTGGATATTGAGGCGTATCTTGGAAAGACGGTGTATCCTGCCAAGGCAGACGGTGTTGATGTGGGTTACTACCTGCTGACGACCTTTGACTGCGCTATGGAGGAGGAAATGGATGCCATCATGGAGCACGCCGCCGAGACCCTTATGGAGAACGGGGCTCTGGATGTGGTGGTTTATGATACGCCCGAAGCACTCCGGAACGCCTGGGCTGTCCGCGGCGCGACGCTGGAGGCAATTCTTGCCAATTACAAGCAGATGGATGAGTGCGACGTGGTGGTTCCGCTGCCCAAGGTTGCGGATTTTATTGAGTATGTCGCGGGACTTGAAAAGGAAGTGGGCCTGACGGTCCGCTGCACCGGCCATGCGGGAGACGGAAATGTGCACGTGAATGTTTGCGCGAAGGATATGGACCCTGCGGAGTTTGCGTCGCGGGTGAGCCGCTTTATGGAGCTTGCCTATGCAAAGGGCAAGGAGCTGGGCGGTCTGATCTCCGGTGAGCACGGCATTGGCTCTGCCAAGGTGCGTTATCTGGAAGAAGACCTTGGAAGCGTTGTTATGGATCTGATGCGCCAGATCAAGAAGGTATTTGACCCCAAGCTGCTGCTGAACCCCGGCAAGGTGTGCTATCAGCTGAAGCGGGAAGGATAATGGGAGGTTTTACAAATGACATATCGAAATTTTGCCGAGCTGATCGAGCACGTGAAAGCGGCTCCCGGCCGGAAGCGCATGGTTGTTGCCTGCGCCAATGATTCCCACTCCATTGGCGCCGCGCTGAACGCCATGAAGGAGGGAATCGTCCACCCGATCCTGGTGGGCGAGACCGATGTAATGAAAGCGATTCTCCGGGAACTGGATGCCGTGGATGCGGATGTAGAGCTTTATGACTGCACCGGCCTGAAAGAGACCTGTCAGCTGGCCGTGCAGCTGGTTCGGGAGGGCAAAGGCGACTTTCTGATGAAGGGAAAGGTGGATACCAGCATTTTCCTGCGGGAGGTCGTCAACAAGGAGCATGGCCTGGGAAAAGGCGGCGTTATGAGTCACGTTACTCTGTTCGAGGTTCCCACCTACCATAAGCTTCTGGTTCCTGTAGATGGCGGCATGGTACCCTATCCTACACTGGAGCAGAAAAAGGCGATCATCGAAAACACCGTCAGCGTTCTGCATCGGATTGGCTACGATTGCCCCAAGGTCGGTGTGCTGGCCTGCAAGGAGAAGCTGGACCCCAAAATGCCGGAGACCGTAGACGGACGTGCCCTGCAGGAGATGAACGAGCATGGCGAGATCACCGGCTGCATCGTTGAGGGCCCCATCAGCTATGACTGCGCTGTAGACAAGGAAATCGCTGATTTCAAGGGCTACGAAAGCCGAATTGCCGGGGATGTGGATGTGCTGTTGGCACCTAATATCCACGCCGGAAATATCATGGGCAAGATGCTGGTCTGCACGGCGCACGCAAAAATGGCCGGCTTTATTGAAGGCGCCAGGTGCCCCATCATTATGACCAGCCGCGGTTCCAGCGAGGAAGAAAAGTACCTGTCCATCGTGGTGGCAGCAGCCGCCGCGGTGTAAATACGACCGGGGAGGATTCGCTATGGAGTGGAAGCAGCTTGCCGGAGAACAGAAGAATTTTGTATTTTTAGGTGAGGCGGGATGCGGAAAAAGCGAGATCGCAATGAATCTGGCCTGCGCGCTGGCTGAGCAGGACGGACGGGAAGTGCACTTCTTTGATCTGGATATGACCAAACCCCTGTTTCGCTCCCGGGATCTGGCACAGAGACTGGAGCAGGCGGGCGTTCGGGTCCATTTTGAGGAACAGTTCATGGATGCGCCAACGGTAACGGGCGGCGTTATGAGGCTGCTGCGGGATCCGGAAGCGTACGTTATCATGGATGTGGGCGGCGATTATATCGGAGCCCGTTCCATCGGTGGCTATGCACCGCTGCTCAATGCGCCGAGTACTGTTGTGTATTACATTATCAACAGCTATCGGGCCTGGTCTATGGACATTGACCATATTGATCAGGTTTTGGGTCAGGTGCTGGGTGTCAGTCACATCCGGCTGGAAAATATCCGGCTGATCGCCAATTGCAACCTGGGTATTCACACCAACGCCGAGGATGTGACCCGGGGAACCGAAAAGGTTTTGCAGACCGTAGGCGTGTACAAAGAGATCGCGTTCCGCTGCGTCTGGGAAAGGCTGCTTTCGGAGGTGACGGAGCCGGAAGCCTGGCTCCCCGTGAAGCTGTTTCTGACCTACCCCTGGGAACGGGACGAACTGCGTGAGGCGATATAAAAGGAAAACCATGAAGGAGGTTTGTCAAATGGCAAAGGTTGAAATTGTGGCGGAGCGCTGCAAGAGCTGCGGCTATTGTGTGAAGTTCTGCCCCAAAAATGTGCTGGCGATTGGAACGAAGGTCAATTCCAAGGGCTATGAGGTCGTGGAGAGCGTAAACGCGGACAGCTGCGTGGGCTGCTGTATCTGCGCAAGAATGTGCCCTGACGGCGCGATTGAGGTATACAAATAATTTAAGGAGGACAAGGAAAATGGCCCGTGTGTTTATGAAAGGCTGCGAAGCGATTGCGGAGGCAGCCGTACGTGCCGGATGCCGGTTCTTCGCCGGTTATCCCATTACGCCGCAGAACGAGATTCCCGAATATTTTGCCCGGCGGATGCCGGAGGTTGGCGGAAAGTTCGTCCAGGGCGAGTCTGAGGTCGCGTCCATCAGCATGGTCTACGGTGCGGCCGCTGCCGGTACCCGATCGATGACTTCTTCTTCCAGCCCCGGAATTTCTCTGAAGAGCGAGGGCATCAGCTACTGCGCCTCTGCCCGTATTCCCATGGTTTACTGCAACGTCAGCCGCGGCGGCCCCGGCGTGGGCTCTATCCAGCCTGCCCAGATGGATTATTTCCAGGCCACCAAGGCATCCGGCAACGGCGGTTTCCGGATGCTGGTGTTTGCGCCCAGCACGGTGCAGGAGGCCGTTGACATGACCTATCAGGCATTTGACTATGCGGACCGGGACCGCAACCCTGTGCTGATTCTGGCGGACGGCGTTATCGGCACCATGATGGAGCCGGTTGTCCTGCCTGAGATGAAGAGCGAGGAAGAGGTTGCCGCCATCAAGGAATCCAAGCGGAAATGGGCCTGCGTAGGCCACCCGTTGGACTATAAGAACCGCGCCTGGATCGAGCCCGGCCAGTGGTCCACCATTGTACAGCAGCAGAAGAACGAGGAAGCCGCGGCGCTGTATGAGAGCTGGGAGAAGGACGTTCAGGTGGAAGAGTACCTGACCGAGGATGCGCGGGTCGTTATCGCGGCCTACGGTATTTCCGCCCGGATCGCCAAGAGCGCTGTGGATATGCTGCGCAAGGAGGGAAAGAAAGTGGGCCTGATCCGTCCCATTACCGTTTCTCCCTTCCCCTATCAGGCATTTGACCGGCTGAACTACGCGAACATCAAAGCGGTGCTGGATGTAGAAATGTCCATTCCCGCCCAGTTCGTTGAGGATGTAAAGGTCGGGGTAAAGGAGCGCTGCCCCATTCAGACCTGCCTCTGCTCCGGCGGTAATATTATGAGCCGTGAAAAGGTCATCGAGGCAGTCAATTCGATTTTGGAGGGCAAGTAAAGATGGAAAAGATCTATTCCCGTACAAAGACGATCCAGGAGGACAAGGTCTCCGGCTTTTGCCCCGGCTGTATGCACGGCACGGTTATGAAGCTCATCGGTGAGGTCCTGGACGAAATGGGCCTGGTCGATAAGACATTGTGCTGCCTGGGTATTGGCTGCTGCGGCTTGCAGATGGATTACATTGCTTATGACAACATTACCTCCCCCCACGGACGTGCCTGCGCCGTTGCAACCGGCGTCAAGCGCAGCAATCCGGATACCCTGGTGTTCACCTATCAGGGCGACGGCGACTTTGCTTCCATCGGTCTGGCGGAGAGCATGAGCGCTGCAAACCGGGGCGAAAATATCTCCGTTATTTTTATCAACAACGGTATTTATGGCATGACCGGCGGACAGATGGCCCCCACCACCCTGGTTGGAATGAAGGCCACCACCGCGCCCCAGGGACGGAACCCTGCGGAGCATGGCTATCCCATGCACATGGTTGAAATCATGGATCAGCTGCAGGCACCTGTTTTCCTGGCAAGAACCAGCTGCAATACGCCGGCCAATGTGAACAAGACCAAGCAATACATTAAAAAAGCATTCCAGAACCAGCTGGATGGCAAGGGCTTTTCCCTGGTGGAGATCGTCACCAGCTGCCCCACCAACTGGGGCTTGGATGCACTGAAGGCCCTGGATTTCCTGGAGGAGAAGATGCTTCCGGAATTCCCTCTGGGCGTTGTGCGTGACCGATAAGGAGGAATACTATGGAAACCAATCTGTGTGTTGCCGGCTTCGGTGGGCAGGGCGTTATGACTCTGGGAAAGTTCCTGGCGGATGCCACCTGCAATTCCACCGACAAGAACGTGACCTTTTTCCCCTCCTACGGCGCTGAGCAGCGGGGTGGTACCGCAAATTGCTTTGTCGTTATTTCCGATGAGCCCATTGGCGCACCTCTGGGCGATGTTATGGACGATCTGATCGTTATGAATGGTGCGTCCCTGAATAAGTTTCTGAAAACACTGCGTTCCGGCGGTACGCTCTTCATCAACAGCAGTATTGTGAAGGAAGAGATTGACCGTAAGGATATCACAGTTGTCAGCGCTCCTGTTACCGAGCTCGCTCTGGAAATGGGAAACGCAAAGGTGCTGAACGTGATCATGCTGGGCGTTTACATCGGCTATACCGAAGTGATCGCGCCTGAGATTGTTTGGAACACCATTGAGCACAAGCTTGCCAAGAAGGCAAAGCTGCTGCCGCTGAACCGCCAGGCATTTGAAAAGGGCCTGGAGATCGGCCGCAGCCAGAAAATCTGACAGCTCCTGGCAGCGGGTCTGAGCCCCCTCTGCCGAGCCTCCTAAAGGTGCCCATACCGCTGGTTTGAGAGGAACGGGCGGTATGGGTATTCTGCTTATTATGAAAAAAGAGGTGCAAAAAATGAATAACATTCTGGTCATTAACCCCGGTTCTACCTCCACGAAAATTGCTTGGTACTGCGGAAAAGAGAAGAAGTGGGGAGAAAATATTGAGCACGATCCCGCGCAGATCAAGACCTATGCCGTGATCTATGATCAGCTGGAAATGCGTACGCAGCTGGTTCTGAAAACCATTGCGGATAAAGGGGAGACGGTTGATTCCCTCAGCGCTGTGGTCAGTCGCGGCGGACTGCTGGGGCGGGTCAGCGCAGGAGCTTACGAGGTCAACGATACCATGGTAGAGGTCCTGCGGGACCGGCCTGTGAATCACCATGCCTCCAATCTTGGAGCGGCGATCGCGCTGCACATTGCCCGTCAGGCAGGGGTGAAGGCCTATATCTACGACCCCGTCACCGTGGACGAGATGATCGATCTGGTGCGCGTTACCGGTCTGAAGGAGGTTCAGCGCTTCGGACAGGGACATAATCTAAATATGCGTGCCGCCGCGCTGCGTCTGTGCAAAGAAGAAAATATGGACTATGGCAAGTCCAATATCATTGTGGCCCACCTGGGCGGCGGCATTACCCTGAGCCTGCACAGCCAGGGGCGGATCATTGATATGATCTCCGATGATGAGGGGGCGTTCAGCCCTGAGCGGGCAGGCGCTCTGCCCATTTACCGGATGCTCTCTGCCCTGGAGGAAAAGCATCTGGATTACGCGGGCACCATGAAGCTGCTCCAGCGGAGCGGCGGCCTGACCTCTTGGTTTGGGACCTCCGACACCCGTACGGTGGAAAAAATGGCCCTGGAGGAGGGCAATGCCCAGGCAAAGCTTGTGTATGATGCCATGGCACTGAGTGTGGCCCGGAGCATTGCCAAGCTGGCCGTGGTGGTAGACGGTTCCGTTGACCGGATCGTGCTTACCGGCGGCATTGCTTATTCCAAGTATTTCTGTGGTGAGATCACCCGCAGAGTCTCCTTCATTGCACCCGTGACGGTCTATGCGGGAGAAAACGAAATGGAGGCCCTGGCGTTGGGCGCGCTGCGCGTCCTGACCGGCGAGGAGACTGCCCATATCTTTGAAGAGAAGTAAGAGGAGAGATCAATGAACAAACTGAATCGCTGGGTATATGCGGCGGTTGGTGTGCTGGTGCTTTTCTGCGCCGGGATCATCTATGCCTGGAGTGTTCTCTCGGCGCCTATTGCCGCGGAATTTACCGAGTGGACAAAAGCACAGCTCTCGCTGACCTTTACCATTACGATGATCCTGTTCTGCATGGGCTGCCTTGTGGGCGGCTTCCTGTCCGCAAAGGTCAGCCCCAGGATCTATGTAGCCGTTGCTGCTGTGCTCTTCCTGATCGGATTCCAGATGACTGCCTGTATTCATAGTGTAGTCATGCTGTATATCGGCTTCGGCATTATCAGCGGCTTCGGATCCGGTCTGGTTTACAATGCGGTCATGGGCACCATTACCAAGTGGTTTCCGGACAAACAGGGCCTGATTTCCGGCATTTTGCTAATGGGCTTCGGTGTCAGCGCATTTGCTGTGGGCAAGCTCTACCAGGCCCTGACACCCGCTGAGACCGGCGCTTGGCGGGGCGCCTTCCGGCTGATGGGAATCGTGATTCCTATTGTACTGGCCCTTTGCGTGCCTTTCTTTGTACGCCCTGAGGCACAGGAGAAGGCCCAGAGCAAGAAGCAGGACAAGGCTGCAAACCCCGTGGCTATAGAGGTAACCACCGGACAGATGGTGCGCAAGCCTGCCTTCTGGCTGTATTACTTTTGGGCCATTGCTCTGTCTGCCGCAGGCTTGGCACTCATCAGCCAGGCAACCGGAAGTGCCTCGGAGGTTGGCCCCGGTGTCAGCGCCGGAACCATTGCAACGGTGGTTGGCCTCATTTCCATTTTTAACGCCGTGGGCCGCGTCCTGTCTGGAATGCTGTATGACCGGCTTGGAAGAGCGGCAACGATGAATCTTGTAAACACATCCTTCATTGTTACCAGTGTGATCCTGACCCTTGGGCTGACAACGGGGAGCTTTGCACTGATCGTTGTCGGCTTTATCACCGGCGGTCTGTCCTACGGCGGCGTGACACCCATCAACTCCGCGTTTATCGGCAGTTATTACGGGCAGAAGCATTTCTCTATGAATTTCTCCGTCATCAATACCAATCTGGTGATCGCTTCCTTTGGCAGCACCATCGCCGGCGGACTGTATGATGCCAGCCGATCCTATCTGAGCACCTATCTGCTGATGGCCGGCCTTGCCATCGTGGGCTTTGTGCTGACGGCTTCCATCGGAGTGTGTGATAAGCGGGCACTGGCAGCCCGGAAATAGCTTTTCTCTCAGGAGGTATCTGTATGAATGACCGTGAGCTGACCCGAGGCAGCGTATTTCGGAATCTGCTGCGTTTTTCTCTGCCGTATCTGCTGTCCTGCTTTTTGCAGACGTTTTATGGCCTGGCGGATCTGTATATGGTCGGGCAGTTCAACGGCGCCTCTGCCATAACGGCCGTATCCGTGGGCAGTCAGCTGATGCATATGCTGACGGTGGTGATTGTTGGCCTTGCTATGGGCTCTACCGTGTTTCTTAGCCGAACGGTCGGCGCAGGAGACACGAATGCCGCAGCCAAGGGCATCGGTAACACTGTCCGACTCTTTTCGTGGACGGCGCTTGGGTTGACTGCGTTTCTACTGCTGGGAGCGGAGGGCCTCCTGAGACTTCTCTCCGTTCCCGCGGAAGCTCTCCGGGAAACCGAAAGCTATGTGCGGATCTGTTTTTCCGGGATTGTCTTTATTACGGCCTACAATGTACTGAGCAGCATCTACCGGGGACTTGGAGACTCCAGGCATCCCATGTATTTTGTCATGGCTGCGGGTATTCTGAATATTGGGCTGGACTATGTATTGATTGGGCCCATGGGCATGGGGGCCAGAGGTGCTGCGCTGGCGACGGTTTTGTCCCAGGCAATCAGTGTGGTTCTGGCCATTGTCTGGATGCCCCAAACTATGAAGCTCCGCCTGACATGGCAGGATTTTGCATTCGACAGGGACATTTTCGGAAAGCTTCTGAAAAACGGTGTGCCGGTTGCGCTGCAGGATGGACTGATCCAGGTTTCCTTTTTGATCATTACCATGATCGCAAACCGGCGCGGTGTAGCAGTCGCGGCGGCTGTGGGAATCGTGGAAAAAGTGATTGGCTTCCTGTTCCTGATCCCCTCCGCCATGCTGGCCTCCATTTCCGCCCTGTCCGCGCAGAACATCGGCGCGGGACAGCCGCGGCGCGCACGGCAGACGCTCCTGTGCGGGATGTGCGTCTGCGTTGTGGCCGGAATCATTTTCAGTGTCCTGTGTAACCTGTTCCCGGAGTGGATATTGGGTGTCTTTGCCAAAGAAGAGCCTGATGTGATCCGGCTGGGGGCACAGTATCTGCGCGCCTATGTCCTCGACTGTATTTTTGCCGGAATTCACTTTTGCTTCAGCGGCTATTTCTGTGCCTGTGAAAAGCCGGTGCTGTCCTTTGCGCACAACATAACGTCTATTGTTCTGGTACGAATTCCCTTTGCCTGGTTTGCCTCAATCCATTGGCCCGAGACCCTCTATCCCATGGGCCTGGGGGCTCCGCTTGGATCGGCACTGTCGGCTGGGATGTGCGTGTGCTTCTTCCTTTGGCTAAAAAGGCAGGAAAAATAAATAAGATACGGCCATTCTTCTCTCGGAAAGTCGGAGAAGAATGGCCGCTATAAGTCCTACTGCTTATCCCGGGTATTTTCGGTGCGGTAAGTTACTTCATAGCGCCTGCTCAGGGCTGTCTCCTTTTAGGGGCAGCCCCGAAACATTTCCATTCACGCGCCATATTAGGCCATTCGCGCAAAGCTCTGTCCCAGTGGCGGGACGTTATGTGCCATATATGCAAGAAATATTGCATTTTTAGATGGATTTTTGTACAATATGGCCACGCCGATAAGGAAAACCTTATCAATTTATCAGATAAAATGAATGAAGGGAGAAAAGACATGGCGAATTTCAAGCAGATCATGGGAGCTGACGAGCAGGAGCGGAAAAAAGATTACGACTTCAGTGAGAAGCTCCGCAAGAACTTCTACACTCCGGAGGGAAAGAAGAGAAGGACCCAAGGTGTGAAGCGCTTCTTTGCCGTAACGCTGATTCTGGTGATTCTGGCGGCGCTGCTCAACTGGGGGGTTATTACAGGCTGGGGTGATGTGAAAATTACCCGTATGACGATGGTAGGCCGGGATGGCTGCCAATTCAGCGCACTGCTCTACGTCCCCAAGACGGCTACCAACGAAAATCCGGCTCCCGCAGTGATCAATTTCCACGGCAATGCGGGCAACGCCAGAAACCATGAGTCCTGGGCAGTGGAATTTGCCCGCCGTGGCTTTGTTGTTCTCTCTGTTGACCAGTTCGGTTCCGGTGACTCCGAGCAGTTTCTGGACAAATGGGGCTTTGGCAACGGCTGCATGGTTGAGGTAGGCGAGACCTACTACAATTATCTGCTGGACTGCGGTTTTGTGGACAGCAATAACATTATTTCCGCAGGCCATTCCATGGGCTGCACTTCCGCAATGGTTCTGGGTGCGAAGTACAACGCGAGAGCGATTATGTCCGCTTCTGAGGTTGCCCTGCTGCCCGATGACTACAAGCCTTACTGGGATGCCTACCAGGGCAATTATCTCTCTGCTACCGGCGACGTAGAGACGACACCCGAAAAGTTTGCCGAGAGCAATCTGGAATCCATTAAGACCCGACCGGGCTTTGAAGGTCTGGATTCCTTCCAGCTGGATACCCTGTACGGCTCCTTTGAGGAGGGTAATGCTTATTACGCAACGCTGGACCATGAGCGAATCCACGAGGCGGCTTTCGTAAACCAGGGAACCATCGGTAAGCTGGTCTGGTTTGCCCAGGAGGCCGTGGACAATGTGCCCAACTACATCGACAGCAATGACCAGGTTTGGATGTACAAGGATTATACCGGCCTGTTCGGCATCCTCTGCTTCGGCGCTTTCATCTGCGCGGTTGCGCTGGCTCTGATTGAACTGATTCCCGGATTCTCCATTGTCCGTCAGCCTCTGCCCCGGAATATCGGTCTGCGCAAGGGTGGATTTGCGGTTTCTGCCGTCTGCGGTATTCTGTTCCCCTGGATTGTTTTGAAAACCGGCGCCTTTGGCTTGCTGACACCGAAGAACAAGAATGCCATGAACTACGGCATCTTCAATTTTACTTACTCCAATGTGGCGTTCTACACCGTGATTGGTATGTCCCTGCTGGGCCTGCTGACGTTCCTGCTGTTTAAGTACACCGATGGCAAGCAGCAGAAGATGAAGCTCTACGAGCTGGGCCTTGCGCCTGATGGCTCCGAGAAGCTCTCCGGTGAAATGATTCTCAAGACTCTGGCCGTTGCTTTGATGACCCTGGCCGTGGCCTTCGGTACTATCAAGCTCCAGGAGATGCTGACCGGCACCGATTTCTATGCTTGGTTCTTCGGCTTCAAGAGCATTCCTCTGTTCAAGATTCCCAATATGCTGATCTACATCGTGATCTGGATTGCATGCTTTGTGCTCTCCGGCATGGGTATGAACGTAGAGCGCCGCCTGCCCACTACTGGCAAAGAGTCCCTGGATGATATTCTGGCAGTACTCGTCAATGTGGTCCTGGCTACCTTTACGATTATTGTGATCATTGCCGTGAAGTGGCACTTGCAGTCCGTGGGACAGGACAATCAGTGGCTGTTCACCTTCAACGCAGACACCCAGCGCATTTGGGGTATGCCTGTAGGTATGACCGTCGGCGTAGGCGGCTCCACCTATCTGTTCCGCAAAACCGGCAACACCTGGCTCACCGCCATCCTTATGGGTACGGTCGCCGCGCTGATGTGCGTTCTGTTCGGACAGCTGAGATTTATGTAAATTTCATACAGTGAAAACAGGGGGTGCCAATTGGCATCCCCTGTTTGAATCATGGGAGCGGAATCAGGACTGTCAGAAGAAATACACCGCTTTCCTCTTGTGAAACGTGAAGACTTCCACCGTACTTTTCCAGCACGGCTTTCACGTTTTTCAGGCCGAATCCGTGGAGCTGGGCGTTTGCCTTGGCGGTGACGGGCAGACCGTTGATCAGGACGGAGGTCCTTTTGCAGCTGTTTTCCACACGAAGCGTGAACATATTCGCGCTTTGTCCGCCGGTTATGCGGATGTATGCCTTGCGCTCCGGCGGCAGCTCGGCGCAGGCTTCCAGGGCATTGTCAAGAATATTGCCAAAGAGGACGCAGAGATCAAGGTTGTCCAGAAAGCCGGCGCAGCGCATATCCAGATTTACGGTAACTTCTGTTCCGCGGCTTTGGCAGTCCTCCAGCTTCATGCTCAGCAGTCCGTCTGTAAGCTCGTTTCCGGTATTGTAGGTCCGCTGCGAGGGGACTGTTTTCTCCAGAAGGGCTTGGATATACTGCTCGATCTCAGCTGAGCTTCCATTGGACAGCAGAAACTGGATGCTCAGCAGATGGTTTTTCAGATCGTGCCGGAGAGCGGAAACCTCTTGGACATTGAGTGCCTGATTCTGGACCTGTTTCAGCAGCGCTTCGGCTTCCTGCTGCTTGAGCTGTGTCATGGTGCTTTCCCGGCGATCCCGGCGGGAATACTCCACATAGCCCAGAAGCACCATCAGCGCGGCCTGGAGGGTCAGATAATAACTGCTGACCTCGGAGACGGCGGTGCGCCCAGCTCCCGACAGGGGAATCGCCAGCTCCCGTCCATATAGGGCTACGGCAGCGATTAGGCAAATTGGGATCAGGTCTGAAAAACGGACAGGACTTACGTGGACCAGGGGTGTGAGCCGGGAGAAGGGGAGAAAGCAAATCGCTTTTATCAGAAACGTCAGCAGGATACACAGAAGGACATCCAGATTGGGCTGCCCGGTGAAGACAGCCTTTCCGGTAAACAGCGTGTAGGTAAACGGGGCGAAGAAAAGGCTTTGCACCAGCAAATGGATGGTACACCAATACCCTACGGCATAGGTGGAAGCCGAAAAACTGATGGGAAATACAATGACGACATACAACAGCGTCAGGGCAACCCGCAGCAAAAAGCGCTGGACCATTCCGGAGAGGAAGGGAAAGGCACCGGATGGATAGAGAACCGCGGTGGATAACAGGCAGATAAACCCCAGCGCCCTGCGCCATGGGGGAACGCCGGCATTGTCCATCCGGCGGAAATAAAGCCGGGTGAAAAGCAGATCCATGAGGAAGTTTGCGCATTCGATGATACTCATTCAAACCGCACCCCCGCAAAACGGCTGTAGGCATCGAGAAAAGCTTTCCGGCGGTGTTTGCTCAAGGGGATGCTGCTGCCATCACGCATGGTCAGCGTGTCCCGCCCGATGGAGGCAATTTGTTCCAGGGAGACGAGATAGCTTTTGTGGCAGCGGAAGAAGCCTTCGGCGGGGAGCAGGGGTTCGATGGAGCCAAGCTGTACATTGCCCTGAATGCGGCCAGTCAGAAGATGAAAGCTGGTTTCATGTTGGTAAACCTCGGCATAGATCAGCTCCTGGGGATCAATGGTGCTGACGCCTTCTGCGGTTTTGACCAGAAGCTTTTTTGGCTTTTTCTCAGACGCGGACAATGCCTCTTTTATAATGGCGGCGAAGTCCGAATAGGTGACAGGTTTTGGAAGGAAGCCAAAGGCGTGGACTGCATAGCCCGCTATGGCATATTCTGTCATGCTGGTAATGAACACAATGGGAAATTTCAACCCTCTTGCCCGCAATACCCTGGCGCATTCAATGCCGTTCATGCCGTCCATGGCAATATCCAACAGCAGCAGGTCCGTATCCTCCGCCAGCCCGGCAAGCACCTCTTCACCGGAGGAGAAGTAGGAGGGGCAGAGCTCAAAAGGCAGCTCCTTTTGGAGCTGTTCAAAATACCCGGCAGTTTGCCGCAGCGCCAAGGCGCTGTCATCGCAGACGGCGATTTTTTTGACCATATGCGTTCCTCCTTGAATCTGCTATACCTAGTTAGCTAGCTGATGCAATTATAGCATAATGGTGCTGTGAAAACAATATACCGCGGCGGAGATTTTGGAGTAAATATACAAAAGTCAATAACGGCAAGGAAAAAGTTCCGGCAACCTTACGTGCCGGAGCCGAAGACCCGGCTGCCTTGCGGAGACAGCCGGGATATTGCTTAGATTGAAAAACAATAAATATCGCCCGATCCCTGTATGGAACCGGGCGATGCTTGGCAATAGGGGGAGGATTATTCTGCTTCGGCCGCGCGCTGGGCGTTGAGCTTTTTCAGGAATGTATTATTCAGGATAACGAAACCGACAGTGGAGATGCCGCACCAGACGGCCAGACTCAGGAACATCTTTTCGTAACCAATGGCTGTTACAACAACACCTATGATTGATGTGCAGGCTACCGAGAATATATCATTGAACAGCAGCATGGTTGCGGACATGGCACCCTGCTCGCTGCGGCTGACGGCTTTCATACCCAGAACACGGAAAGCTGTGCCGTAATAGCGGGTGGAGTAGTAGATAATCAGGCCAGCGCTCATCAGGGCGGGGCTTGCGCTGTCAGCCCACATAATGGGGGCGACAACCTGACCCAGCAGTCCGATGGTAATCAGAATTGCCGGATTCATAATGTCGCACAGTATGCCGATGGCAATGCTCAGAACGCCGTAAATGGTTCCGCCAATGGTGGTGGGAGTCAGAAAGTCAAAGCCCAACTCGTTGAAATACATCTGGGAGAAGTTGCTTTCGGCGTTGAACAGGACAATGGGCATTGCCGCAACGATGCAGAAAGGAATCATGGATACACTGATTCCGGCCAGAATGCCCTTTTTCTTCGGCTTGGGAGCACCGGCACCAGGGGCGGGCGTACCGGCCACCTTTTTGGTGTCCAGGCAACAGGCGACCAGAGCGGTCAGAATACCGGTTGCGGCGGCCACCAGGGTGGCAGTCATCAGCCCCTTTTCGTTGAACAGGGAAATGCCTACAGAACGGGCAGAAGCGGACACAATATTGCAGATGCCCATCATCAGCGCGTAGCCGCTGCCCATGGCCCGGCGATCAATGGAAATGGCCATCAGAGCGGGGAGCATAGTGCCTGTAAAGGACCAGATCACACCGTCCAGGAAGAACAGAATATAGTAGCCGACGGTATTGGTAATGAAATTGAAGCCGATCCAGATAAGACCTTTCAGGACAAAAGAGACAACGATAATGGGCTTCAGTTTGGAGCGCAGTGTGTCCGTGATGGCACCGGCGGGGGTACGGAAAACCAAGCCGGTGATCAAGAAAACGGACAGCGCGAATCCGACAACCGTGGGACTGAGGCCAAGCATTTTGGTGGCAACCAGGGTGCGGAAGCCGTTTTTCATATTGTTGCCGTACTGATTCAGAGAATAAATAATGATAATCAGAATAGGGTTGCGTGCCAGCAGAGATTTCAGACCGGCGAGATAACCCTTCCAGGAGAATTTTTCTTTTGCCATAGTTCTCTACCTCTTTTGAAAGTCCGGTTTACTTTTGCAGGCTTCTGACGTACATATCGTGGTACATCTGTTCAAAGCGATGATACCCTTCATAGCCAAGAACGAAGGGGTTGGGAACGCCGTCCACAATGGTACGGATCAGCTGAAGCCGATTCAGAGAACAGTCTACAAAGGGATGGGTGGAAATGGCCACATCGCAGCCCTCGGCCAAACCGATTTCCGCAAAATGGTCGCAGCTCTTCAGAAGGGTTTCTCTGTCGGCCATGGCCCGGGGAACGCCGGTACCGCCCCAAAGGGAACCGCGGTGGTGACGGCCTTCATCGTAGCAGTCAAAGACGAAGGACATACAGCCGGGGGTATGGCCGGGGGTGTGGTAGGTTTTGATCTCCGTTTCGCCAAGCTTAAAGGTGCCGCCGTCTTCCAGATAGCCGTCCATGGAGAAGGGCATTGCGGTCTGGCCCTTGGGGCGGGGCTGGTTGGGGTCCTGAGCAAATGCCTCATCAATTTTGGACATATACAGCTTCGTGCCGTATTTGTTCCGGAAATACACGGCATTGCCGTAATGATCGCCGTGACCGTGGGTGACGAGGATTGCCTTCAGGTCAGCAGGATCGTACCCCAGGTCTTTCAGACCCTGCTCTACGTATTCGGCATCCGTAGGCTCCATATTGTCAAACATGACAAGGCCCGCGGAGGTTTCTAGGACAAAACAGCCAACAAAATCATTGCCGATAAAGCTGATGTTGTCAAAGAACTTTGTTGCGGGGAATGGGGTGCGCGGGTCCATAGGGTTGTTAGGCTTGTGCGGGCGGGCGGGACGCCAGGATGCTGCAATTTTCTCCATTTTTTATTTCTCCTATCAATTATTGATTACGTAATGCATTACGTAATATGATATTTGAATAGTATCACAGTAACAAGGAAAATGCAATATCGCAAACATACCAAAACAGAGATTAGCAATTTGGTGATAATGCCAAAAGCCTCTCACTCCGGAATTGAATCCGGAATAAGAGGCTTTTAACGGAGAATGAGGAATCGGATATGTTCAGACCATCTGTGTGAGTCCGTCCAGAACGATCTTGATTCGTCGGTAAGTGATCGTTTGGATATCAAAGGGAACTGCGCTGACACCATACTGATACACGGAGCTGCGGTACACAGAAAGCAGCAGATCGCTGATTGCATCTGCCGTATATGTGGACTTGATGAGTCCCATTGCGATGGCTCTCTCTACCAGAGTCAGTACAATTTTCTCAAAAACGGAGTCCTTATGTTCAAATTTTAGGACAGAAAAAATGCGGTATTGTGTATATTCCTTCCCGTCCTGAATAACCTGATGGACCATAAAATCCCCAAGAAACTCCTGAAGGTCATGCACAGGGTCAGCGGAATTCTGATACATTGCCAGCAGCTTATCAAAGCCTTTCCTGTGTTGGGAGAAAACGGCATCCATAATCTCCTGCTTGTTCTTGAAATGATGATACAGGGTGCCGGTTGTTACCCCCATGGCAGAGGCAATGTCCTTCACACTTACCTGGTCAAAACCATGCTCCTGAAACAGAAGCATGGCGGTATCAATGATCTGAATCTTTACCTGCTCGCTGTGCTGCTTTTGCTTGCTTGGTTGAATCGACATGCTTTATTCCACGTATTTCCCGGGGAATCCAGGAAATATCCCTTTCTATACAAAGCTATGGGTCTATTATACTGGTACCGGATGCTTTTTGCAACATAAAATCCACAGCGCACAGGTGACACAAAAGACATTCCCCGACATGCGGAAAAGAAACACGTCGGGGAATGTTGGATTAGAAAGAAAACGGAATTTTATTGTGCATCAACCGAACCAGGTATCGTTCAGAGAGTAGTTGCAGGTGACAAGAACACCCAGCAGCATGGCGCAGACGATAACGCCGGGCCAGATGGATTTGGTCTTGCGCTTCATGATGTCCATGATGGGCGTTACCAGGCTCATCATAATGGGGTAGCCGTACATATTGTCCAGAGGCGCAAACTGATCGACGGGATAGGTGCCGGCCATGGTGATGGCTTGGGTGCCTTTCAGGGTATTCCAAGTGACCAGCACCAGGTAAGGCAGAATGGCGATGAAGGTGGTGCGCATGGTGGCAATGATCTGGCTCTTGACCGTGCCGTCCTCATAACTGGGATTGGAGATGTACTGTCCCAGGCTTGCGGAGAACAGCAAACCGGTATAGAGTAGGATGTAGGTGGGCATCTGGGTCATGTGCTCCAGATTGAAAGAAATGAGACCGAAAATCATAACTTTCAGATTGATGGCCAACAGGGAATCCAGGAAGCTCAGGAAAGCGGTGATGACGAAAACAATACTCAGTCCCAGAACGATGGATTTTCCGATATTTACGGCATTGTCATGGGCATTGCCCCAGCCGATGCCGTAGTCGTAGCTATTTCCGCCGTTCTTTTTACCGACAGTAAAGTGCCAGATAAGGAAAATCACAACGTTGGAGACCATCAGTGCGATGAAGAAGGGAACCCAGATATTCAGCCACAGACCGGCCCAGGGCCAGCCCTTGAATAGCTTGATGATCTGCCAGCGTGCGCCGACGATTTCATACAGCGCGATTGTCAGCAGAATGCGGAAGGACAGAAACGCAATTGCGGTGCCCTTTTTCTGCCCGCACATGGCAGGGAATTTCTTTGCCTCGGGGCGCTTGAGACTCTGGAAAAAGTCCATGGACAGCAGACTTCGGATCAGACAGGCCAGCAGTACAAACAGAGCAATGATCGCGATGCCGCTGAAGATTTCGGCGTTGAAGAAAATGGTGTTGCTGCCGGAAAGGTTGGTTCCGGTGGGATACAGGGTTTCCATCATTTCACAAGTTGCGGAAACCAGGGACGGCGTGGTGGGCTGCATCTGATGCTGAACGGCGCTGGAATGATGGTAGCAGTAGTCAGCGGTGCCGTATTCCAGACTGCCGATACCTGCAATGCCGTTGATGGGCACTTCATAGCCGGGGTTGGAGCGCTCTGTGAAAGGACCGTTTGCCTCGATGCCAAAATAGTTGATTCCTGCGGCGGCGCAGAGTTCCCGATTTCCGACGTTATAGCCGGATAGGTTTCCAACGGTGGTGAATTCACCATAGGCAAAGTCGGAGGCTGCCTGGGCAGCCCAGGACATTCCGGCGGAGAAGCCTGCAATGGTCATCTTGGAAGCGTCTACATAAGTCAGATTCTTCAGCTCTTTGCCCGCGGCGATGATATAATCACGGACATCCTCGCCGCCGCCCGGATTCAGACAGATAGGCAGGGGCTTGGCATAGCCACCGTTGTGACCGATCAGATCGGACTGGCCCTGTCCGGCCAGGTCTACCAGCATGACCGCATAGCCGCGGCGTGCCAACTCAATACCATAGCCCTTCATGGCGTAGGAGTAAGAGGAAGCACCGCCCAGGACCAGTACGCCGGGGACGGGGGCTTCCGTTGAGGCAGTTTTTGGCGCGAGAAGAACGGCGCTGCCGGTATATTGGGAGCCGTAGGAGGAATAGGTGAAATTCAAGCGCTGCATCTTCACCTTGCCCCAATCGCTGGAATTACCCCAGACCATGGTGACGGAAGCGATAAGAACCAGAATGGCGATCAGTGCTACGGATATTCTCTTCTTTTTCTTCATGGTTATGACCCTCTCTTTTGTTTTATTTCTTGGGATGATTGTCTGTCAGAATGAGCGCGGCACTGATGGCAATA
>ULUO01046450.1_pt1 | contig 20360 bp, 15 predicted proteins | sample 1958611 | NCBI WGS metagenome assembly ULUO01 (sample SAMEA4835762, study PRJEB28245) | human gut metagenome | biome: gut microbiome; material: fecal sample | place: Denmark | collected 2008
CGTCGGCCGTCACGCGGTCTCCGTCGATATAGGCGTCGATCGGGTCGTTCTCGAAGTCGAACTCCTTGTCCTTGTTCTTCTGCGCAACCATGTCGACATGCGCCTGCATGATCAGTCCCATGCGGTTCTCCATGCCTGCCGTAGCCTCCTTGCGCATATATACGTTGCCCGCCTCGTCGACGCAATGCTCGATGCCGTGGCTCTCGGCAAACTCCACAAGATAACGGCGTATCTTGTCCTCGCTGTGCGAGGGTCGCGGTATGCGTACAATCTCCGCAAAGCGTGCCCACACGCTCTCGGGTTTCAATGATTTGAGGTTTCTGTCCATAATATTCCTAAATTAAGAAATTTTCAAATTTATGCACTCGGCCGCGGCATTACGATGCGACGCCCACGGCCGTAAATTTCTCCTGCGCGCTATCCCTTATCGGCCGCTACGTCCTGCGCCGCATCACGATCTCTCTTCGAGTCGGCATCGCGGCCCTCACCGCGTTTCGGCTCTTCGTGTCCGCCCCTGTCGGAATGCCGCCCCTCGGCCTCCTCCGCAAGGCGGTCGCGGCGGTCGAACGCCTCGACGATATATTTCACCAGATGGTGGCGCACGATGTCGCGGCGGTCGAACTCAACGATACCGATACCCTCGATGCCGCGCAGCGTCTCCATCGCCCGCGTCAGGCCGCTGTCGCTCTTGTGCGGCAGGTCGATCTGCGTAACGTCACCCGTGACGATGAACTTGGCATTACGGCCCATACGCGTCAGGAACATCTTGATCTGCGCCACGGTCGTATTCTGCGCCTCGTCCAGTATGACGAAAGCGTTATCCAGCGTACGGCCGCGCATGTATGCCAGCGGCGCAATCTGAACCGTCCCCTCCTCGATATACTTCTGCAACTTGGCCGCGGGGATCATATCGTTCAGCGCATCGTACAGAGGCTGCAGGTACGGGTCGAGCTTCTCCTTCATGTCGCCGGGCAGGAATCCCAGCTTCTCCCCAGCCTCGACAGCCGGGCGCGTCAGAATCACGCGCCGCACCTCCCGATCCTTCAGTGCGCGCACCGCCAGCGCTATGGCCGTATATGTCTTGCCCGAGCCTGCGGGCCCCACGGCAAAGAGCAGGTCGTTGTTCTCGTAAAGCTCGACCAGACGCCGCTGGTTGACCGTACGCGCACGCACCGCGATGCCGTTATTGCCGAAAACGATGGTATCCTTGTCCGACACGGCCTCCACACGGTCGCTCAATCCCGCCGAGAAGGCCTGCGCCACAACCTCCTTCGAGATGTGACGGTACTTTATATAATAGTCGATGAGCGAATTCATCTTGCGCTCGAAAGCCTCCACATCGGCCTTCGCCCCCAGCACACGCAGCGACGAGCCGCGTGCCACGATCTTCACCTTCGGGGCCAGTGACCTTATCTGCTCCACGTAGACGTCCTGTGCGCCGTAGAGTTCGCGCGTGTCGACACCCTCGATGGGGATCAATTTGTTTATCTCCTCAGCATTCATACCTTTCAAAACATATAACTCAGACCGAGCGTCACCCAATAGGCATAATTACGACACTCGAGTCCTTCATAGTAGTTGAGCGTACGGCCCATATTACCCGTAAAACGTCCGTCGACCGTCAAATGTTGTGACACCTGCACACCGACGCCCGCGGCATAACCCACCGTCGTACGCAGACGTCCGAACTCGATACGCTCCTGAGCGGAATCATATCGCCCCGTCCCTGCCAGCGACAGCACCGGCCCGACATTCAACCGCAGCGGTCCCAGACCACGCAGCGAGAATAACAGCGGGATCTCCATGACATTCGAGCGAACATCGTGCCCGCCCGTCACACCACCCCCATCCGCGGCGCGCTCAGCACGGATCTTGTTGAACAGATATGCCAGCTCCACCTGCAGGGCATAACGCTCCGACCAGCAAAGCGACATGACCAGCGCACCCCGCACACCGAGGCGCGGCGCAAGCGAAAATCCCTCGGGGGCGGAGACTCCCATGTACGCCGCCGCCAGCGAGATGCCCATCTCCATACGTGCCGACGGTTTATGATCGTATCCCGAGATGTAATATGCGTCATAATCCTGCGCACGTACCGCGCCGGGCATACATACAACCGATGCTGCGAGCAACAAAACCACTCTGCATATTATTTTACGGCTCATAATTCTCTTCACTGTGCATCCGCGCCATTTACAAATGTCAAAGATAATGAAAGGTGAGCGCCGAGGCAAAAGAAAAACATAGTTTATTTATTTCGACTCGGCCGAACCACATCCTGTCTTATCAAAAGACAGCGAAAGGCGGGAGCAGGAACAAATATTTTTAATATTCGGCTATGCCGAGGCATATCCAGTCTAAAACAAAGTCAAAGGTACTAAAATGAGAGCGTACAAACAAATGAAAACCCTGCTTTCGACTTGATTATGTCCACGGAGAATACACACACAATCAGGCCGCGCACTAACACACTTACGCACAGGCACTAATACCCGCGCACGCACAGGCGTAAGGCGTAAAATATATCGCGAACTCCGCGGCAAACAGCATTCCCTGCTCTCCGTAAAGGCGAATATTTTACCGCACGGGCGGAATACGGCACTGCGACACGCCCCTTCGACATACCACCTTCGCCGACTGATATCGCCATTGAAATAACTTCGAACTGCCCGATCAAATCACACAGTATGGAGGAAAACGGTCATTATCCGCTTGAACCGCAACCGGCTCAAACCATACTTCGGAATAGCGTCTACAAGACTCGTTGACGCTCCCGAAACTCACCTTGATCACGTGCCAGTTACGGGTATTACGGACATACGGCATATTTATACCGATAAATGGTATTGCGATACGATTTTATTAACATTTTCAATAGAATCAGCACACCCGCCAAAGAAAAGCAAGTTTTAAACCCATATTACTTTCACATTGTAATACGCTAACATTTTCTCGCCATGCAATCGGCCGGCAGGTATTGCACAAATCGCTCCAAAGATTCAATATCAGCGCCCAGACAGCGCCCACAACGCAGTTTTGACCGATTTATTATATTTAATGGGCAAAATTTTACATTTACGGGAGCGGGAGATTTCATAACTTTGTTAACGATAAAAACGACTGCTAACATGTAAACGAAAACGAACCGAAAAAACAAAACAAAATGTTTTACCATCCGCTACAAAAAAACGGACCTAACTTAACCTTTATTGTATGAACGTAAAAAATTTACTACTCATCTGTGTGCTCGCGATGGGAATGCTCTTCACCGGTCAGGCCAATGCGGCCGAGACACGGGCGGAAGTTCCCGCCGCTGCGGCACAGGACGGCCACACCGTTTCTGGTAAGGTCGTCGACTCCTACAACGGCGAAGCCATAATAGGAGCCTACGTGACAGAAGCAGGCAATGCCAACAACGTCGTTATGACCGACGCGAACGGAGAGTTCAGAATCACCCTCTCAAGCAGGAAGGGTTCGATCGAGGTCTCATACGTTGGTTATAAGACCTCTACGCTCGACGTTACCGGCGTGAGCGACCTCGAGGTCAAGCTTGAGAGCGACAACCAAGTCGAGGAGGTCGTTGTCGTCGGTGCCGGCGTTCAGCGCAAGGTCTCTATCACGGGCGCCATCACGTCTATCGAAGGCGACCAGCTGCGCACTTCGTCATCATCGCTGACCACGGCCCTTGCAGGTAAGCTGGCCGGTGTGATCCAGATGAACAACTCGGGAGCTCCGGGCTCGACATCCGAGTTCTACATCCGCGGTATCGGCACCTTCGGCGGACGCACCACCCCCCTTATCCTGCTGGATGACGTGGAGATTTCGTCTGGCGACCTGAACCGCATACCTCCCGAGACCATCGAGAGCTTCACCATCCTGAAGGATGCGTCGGCTACGGCCATCTACGGTGTGCGCGGCGCCAACGGCGTGATGATCGTCACCACCAAGAAAGGTAAGACCAACACCCGTGCCAAGGTGGGCGTCACTATCGAAAACTCGTTCGTCCAGCCCATGAAGATGCCCGACTTCGTCGACGGCGCCACGTGGATGGAGCTCTACAACGAGGCACAGACGGCCCGCGGCGCATCAGTCGGCCGCTACTCGCAGGAGTTGATCGACCTGACGCGCAGCCACCAGTACCCCCTCGTATACCCCGATGTCGACTGGCAGGACGTGATGTTCCGCAACATGAACGTCAACCAGCGCGCCAACGTCAATATCACCGGTGGTGGTAACCGTGTATCGTATTACATGAGCCTCCAGTTCAACCACGATACCGGTATCGTGGACGCACCGAAGGACTACGTATATAATAATACGATCCAGAACTACGACTACATCTTCCAGAACAACATCTCGTACCAGCTCTCGCCCTCGACGACCATCGATCTGCACATGAACGCGCAGATCTACCAGCGCAACGGCGTTTCGGAGAGCGTCAACGACCTGTTCGACTATGTAATCCGCACCAACCCCGTGATGTTCCCGCCCACCTTCCCCGCACAGAGCGAGGACGACCGCCACGTGCGCTACGGTAACGCGATCCTCACGGATACACGTACCCGCACCAACCCCTACGCCGCCATGATGGACGACCACAAGTCGACGAAGGAGAACACGCTGAACACCACGCTGAAGATCAACCAGAAGTTCGACTTCATCACCAAGGGTCTCGAACTGACCGCCATGGTCAACTGGAAGAACTGGGCGACTAACTCGTTCACGCAGGCCCTGAAGCCCTACTACTACCGCATCCTCGAGGGTTCGTGGAACATCAACAACCCCGACGTCTACGAGCTGGAGAGAATCGGCGAGACCGGTAACGACTACGTGACCGAGTCATGGGCAACCCCCAATGGCGACAACACCTTCTACTTCGACGCGCGCCTCAACTACAACCGCACCTTCGGCAAGCACAGCGTAGGAGGCCTGCTGATGCTCATGATGCGCAGCTTCCAGCCCGCGAACTCGCTGCCGCAGCGCAACCAAGGTCTCTCGGGCCGTTTCACCTACGACTTCGACCAGCGCTACTGGCTTGAGTTCAACTTCGGTTACAACGGCACCGAGCGTCTGCCCAAGGGCGACCGCTTCGAGTTCTTCCCCGCCGTATCGCTGGGTTGGGTACCGAGCAACGAAAAGTTCTGGGAGCCCGTCAAGAACGTCATCGACTACATGAAGCTCCGCGGATCGTACGGTCTGGTAGGTAGCGACGGCTTCGGCGGCAACCACTTCCTCTATTTCGATACCGTAACGATTCAGGGAGGTGGTGGCTACACCACCGGTCCCGCAGTCGGACAGCAGTGGTCGTTCAACAGCCACGCAATCTCTGGCTACGCTGTCGACGGCGCAACTTGGGAGCGCGTGAAGAAGCTCAACCTCGGTATCGACCTGTCGCTCTTCCGCCAGCTGAACATCACGGCCGAGTACTACAAGGACAAGCGCGACCGCATCATGCTGCAGCGCGCATCGTGGCCCTTCATCCTCGGTTACTGGGATGCAGTGCCGTGGGGTCAGGTCGGCGAGGCCGAGAGCCACGGTTTCGAGATGAGCGTAAGCTGGGACAAGCGCATCACAAAAGACTTGAACCTCAGCCTGCGCGGTAACTTCACCTACACGCAGAACAAGTACGTCAACCTCGACGAGCCCGCATACGAGTCTGTATGGCAGATCAAGACCGGCAAGCCTCTGGACGGCTACCGCACCGAAGGCTACATCGCCGACGGCCTCTTCACCTCGCAGGAGGAGATCGACAACAGCCCCGAGCAGCTGCTCGGCACCACCGTACGTCCGGGCGACATCAAGTACCGCGACGTGAACGGCGACGGCCTCGTCGACCAGAACGACCAGGCGGTCATATCGCCCTACGGCAACCTGCCGCGCATACAGTACGGTCTGGGATTCAACCTCCAGTGGAAGAACTGGGATCTGGGTGTATTCTTCAATGGTTCGGCCAAGCGTACGATCATCGCAGGTAACATTGAGGTATTCGGTACCGACGATCGTAACGTACTGCAGTTCATCGCCGACGACGCATGGCGTCAGGACAACCCCGACCCGAACGCGAAGTACCCCCGTTTGGGTCTGACCTCGGCTGACACTGCCAACAACCGCGTAAACAGCACCTATTGGATGCGTAACGGTAACTTTATCCGCTTCAAAACCCTCGAGATCGGTTACTCGTTCAAGTTCGGCCGCGTGTACATCAACGGCGACAACCTCGCCGTATGGAGCCCCTTCAAGCTGTGGGACCCCGAGCTCGCATGGAACACATACCCCCTGTCGCGCACCTTCACGCTGGGTGTTCAGCTCAAGTTCTAACAAACATTTAAAACAAGTATATATATGAAATTCGGATATATAAAAACCATCGCATTAGCCGCATCGGTCGCAACGCTTGCATCGTGCGACTTTCTCGATGTAGCGCCGGCAAAGCGCGCCTCACTCGAAGATGCCATGCGAGATAAGGCCAGCACTGAAGCATGGCTGAGAGGCTGTTACTCTCAGGTTGCATCCAAACATCCTGTTACCACAACGCGCTACGAGGCATCTACCGACGAGTTCGTCTGCCCCGACAAATGGTCGGAGTACGACCGCCAAGTCGTGGCATACTGCACCGTCAACGCATCGAACATGCCCGATACCTATTTCCGCCACGTATACGGAGAGTTGGGTAACGTACACCTCTTCGAACGCGAGCTCGAACGTCAACACCCGTCATTCCTGACTGAGCAGGACTACAATGAGTTTGCCGCACACATCGCATTCCTTGAGGCATATTACCACTTCAAGCTGCTCAACTGGTTCGGTCCCTGCCCCATCATGGATCACCACTACGAGACGGACATAACACCCGACCAGTACCCGGGCCGTTCGCACTACGACTATGTGGTCGACTTCATCTGCCAGCGTCTCGACGACGCATACCCCTACCTTCAGGAAGGGTTTGCAACGGACGACACCTACGGTCTGGGCAACAAGGCCGCAGCAAAGGCCCTCAAGTCGCGCGTACTGCTCTACGCAGCCTCGCCGCTGTGGAACGGTGAGTTCCCGTGGCCGGCATGGCGCAACACCAACTACGAGACCCCGGGTTACGGTCTGGAACTCGTAAGCTACACCTTCGACCTGCAGAAGTGGTACCGCGCAAAGCAGGCCACCATCGAGGCCATCGAGGAGGCGACCAACGCCGTAAACGGCCGCAAGCTCATGCAGGTAGAGGATGCCCTCTCCATAGCAGATCGCCAAGGCGTGCCCATACTTCCCGAGGACGGCGGCAACTTCCTGCCCGTGACCGATACGACCAACTACGAACAGTACAAGGACTTTGCCGAGCATGTGATGCTGATGCGCTACGTTGCGGCTTCGGACGAGGGTCTGGGCAACAAGGAGCTGATATTCACCTGCTTCGACAGCAACGAGTCTGTTCGAGGAGGCAAGCCCCGCAACATCGTTCAAGACAACTCTAACGGTTGGGTAGGCGGATGGAGCGGCGTAAGCCCCACGCTGCAGATGGTGGAGACCTTCTACACGATCAACGGCAAGCGCCCCGCCGACGACCCCGAATTCGCTGACGAGAGCCAGTGGCTCAAGTCGGCCGGCCTGGCGGACCGTCCCGAGATCATCAACCTCAACTGCAACCGCGAGCCCCGCTTCTATGCATGGATCAGCTTCGACGGCGGCGACATCGGCCCGCTGTTCTCAGACGGCAAGCCTTTCCGCATCAACCTGCGCGCCAGCAAGCCCGAGGAGGGCAGCGGCTACAACACCTCAACGGCCCGCGACCTGAACCAGACCGGTTACCTGACCGACAAGTTCTGCGCGCCCCAGACCCGCTTCACGCGCGCTTCACAGCCGTTCAGCGGAACGGGATACTCGTTCCCCGCACCCCTGATCCGCCTCGCAGAGCTCTACCTCAACCTTGCAGAGTGCTGCGCCGAGATCTACATGAACACGGGTGACGAGGCGGAGCTCCAAATGGCCCTCGACAACGTGAACATCATCCGCAGCCGTGCAGGCGTTCCCGAACTCACCAAGGCAGACTGCACTGGCGACAGAACCATCCGCGACTGGGTCCGCAACGAGCGCGCAATCGAGCTCTTCATGGAGGGCCACCGCTACTACGACCTGCGCCGCTGGGTAGTATGCGACCAGTACCTCGGAGCAGGCGTCCGCACCGGTCTCGACGCATTCGTCAGCAAGCGCTTGGATCCCACCATCGAGGAGTTCAACCAGGAAGTAGTAGTAGACGGCGCATACACTTGGATGAACCGTATGTATCTGCTCCCCATCCGCAACCAAGAGCTCTACTCTAACCCGCAGATGGTTCAGGCACCCGGATATTAACAGTTAGCAAAGAAAAGAATATGAAACATATACTGATAAAAACAGGTATCGTCGCAGCCGCAATGTTCTCATTCGCTGCGTGCGACAACTCGGAGTTGGAGCTCGACAACCTGATCCCCGACGAATACAAGCGCGTGGTCAGCATCAAGGACACCCCTTCGGCTGACATGGAACTGTTCGACGTGGGTGTGGAGATGAAATCGTCGTTCACAATCATCCGATCAGGCGGCGACCCCTCACTCGAGGCCGCAACGTCGATACGGTCCATGACGCAGGAGGAACTCGCAACATATGGCGAGGAATACGTACTCGTCGACCCGTCATACTACACCATCCCCTCGGAAGTGGACTTCGCTCCCAACCAAGGCTATGAGGTCATCGACATAACGTTCACGCCCGAAAGCATCGTTGAACTCCGCCAGATGATCGCCGACCTCGCCGAAGAGAGCCCCGAAAAGGCCTACTATGTAGCCATCCAGCTCGAAAAGAAGGGCGAAACCACCGTCAACGACGAGAAATACTACATTCTCCGCCGTCTGGTGATCTCCGACGCGCAGTTGCAGTTCAACATTACCGGCGACGCCACGTTCAAGGGCAACACCATGGCAATGACGGTAAGCGTACCTTTCGAGAACAACTTTGACATCGGATGGGACATCGAGTTCGAGTCGGCATCGGTCGAGGCTGACAACGGTACGTCGTCAACCGCCATCGGCAGCGCGCTCGAAGCCAAGGTGCTTCGCAAGGCCCTCCCGCTGGAGGCCATCCAGAATGCCGACGTCAGGACGCTCGAACAGGGCTCAAGCTCGTTCAGCTACAACGTGACCATGCCTGAGGGCACTCCGTACGGAACCTACTACTTCAACGTCAAGTTCGGCAACGCGACCCTCAACGGAGTTCCCATCGAATCGAACGCTGACGGGCTGGACGCAATGATACGCTTCGACTACTGGCCGGGCATAGACGTTGCAGCCACGGGCGCTTCGGCTTCGGCGTTGAACGACTATGCAACCGTTGTTCCTCAGGCCAGCATGACATTCGTTCCCGAGTCGCAGCAGAACAGCGATCCCGCCGCACAAGCCATCGACGGCAACGTAAGCAACAAGTGGGAGAACTGCTGGGGCAGCGGTTACGGACCGACCTCGCTGCCGTTCAACGCTGCACTCGACCTCGGTTCGGAGCAGACCGTAACGATGGTTGAGATCTGGCGCCGCAACGACGGCTATGTAACCGACCTCGCCAACGTACAGTGCTACGCAGCCGAGTCGCTCGACTACAGCGACAGGGAGAACATCAAGTACACGAATCTCACCTACCTCGGCACACTCGACTTCGAGGGTTCGAGCGACCGCGTGAGGGTGTTCACCGTACCGACAATCAATACCCGCTACCTGCTGTTCTACTTCGGTGCATCGGGACGTGGCAGCTCGGTATCTATCTCGGACATGTGCGTATGGACTCCCAAGGTGGCAGAGACGCCCGAGGATCCCGAAAACCCCGAGAATCCCGAAGAGACACCGGAGACTCCCGAGGAGACTCCTGCTGAGTAACGCTGACGCAAGATATTTTCGACCATAAGGGGTAATAAACAAAAAAGAAGTTAGTGTTGTTTGATCCCGAAGGCGACTGGGCGGAGGGAATCCGCACCCTCCGTTCCACTCGCCAACTTTGAAAATATTCTTATAAACGACGATACTCGTCATATAAAAAACAGGCTGTACGAAATCGTACAGCCTGTTTTTTATCTACCGGCATCGAGTTCAACACAAGCCCGTAGCGGTACAAGATCCATGATGCAATACCCACACAAATCTATAAGCAGCTCACTAGGAAACAGATCAACGTAGAGTGACCAGAAAATTGTATTTAGAATACAAGTCTTGGCTGTACCAGATTATACTTACGGTCGCAAACATTAGTCTACTCATCTGGTCGAATATTTAAATTTTGCATCAATAGTTGCATAATACTTCCAAAACAGTTATATTTGTACTGAATCGACAACCTAAAACCATGAAACGACTGTCAGCAATATTAACCATTGCCGCCCTTGTGTTGCTCCTTCATGTAGCACACATCTCGGTATGTTATTCGGCTGACAATGCCGCCGATCCCAATATCGAGGCTATGGCCGAGAGCGGAAGCGACGTGATTGTCCCGACGGTCGCATCTCAAGCCGTTACGCCCGTTGCAGACAGCAGCAAGGCCCTCATCATACGCATTCCCCTACCGGAAAGCAAGGCCATAATCATCGGCGTGATCATATTTATATGCCTTGCTCTTGCAGCCATATACATCAGGCGCATATACAAAGCCCGAAATACTGCCGCCCGCGAGAGCAAACAAACACATGTTCTCATGGCTCATGATCACGCAGCGACTGAGGTACGCCAAGACATCGCGGCATCGACGCCCATAGATGTGACATGCCAGACTGTATCACAGACCGATATTCAGTCATCAGAGCCGCGTGCGGCAACCGTAGAACAACAAACGAAGAGTGAGTCAAACGTCAACCATCAAGGATCGTGCACTCCCGCGGCAGCCATATATACGGACGCAAAAGCATCTAATCCAGAAGATGTTAATGGGGGGGGGTCGAGCAATACCGCATCGTTTTCTGAGACAGACGCGGCAGACAATACTCATTTAACAGCTTCAGACATAGCGATTGAGCAATTCAGTGTGCAGATCGAAACGGCCCCGCAGGAAACCAGTACAGCGGCTGCAGCCGACACGGAAGAGGCGCAAGACAAACCGGCACAAGGCGTCGGAGTCACCGTATCGGCGAGCGACATGGATCTCATACAGCGACTTGAGGAGTTTGTCTCGGCACAGATGCACAACGTCGAGCTCTCGGTCGATGACATTGCCGGGGCAATGTGCATGAGCCGCTCGACACTGTTCCGCCGCGTAAAACAGCTCTACGGCATCAACCCGAATGAATACCTGCGTCAACGGCGGTTATCATATGCGGCCGATCTGTTGCAGCAGAACAAGTATACGATATCGGACATCTGTCTGCTGGTAGGGTTCAATTCGCCATCTTACTTCTCGTCTTGCTTCAAGAAACAATACAACGTCCTGCCCAAGAATTACCGTACGCGTTAGCGACAGTGCTGAACCGATGCCAATCCGGAGCGGGCGTGAGACCGTGACGGCACGGGAAACAGGACGGGTAGTAGCGCTGAAAGGCATAGACTAACCGGCAAAATCGAACTGAAGAGACCGTGAGGCAGGAACAGAAGAGGAAATAGAACAGAGGGAACCGCGAAGCTTGGACTGAACGGAAAAAATCGAACTTGGTGGCCTTGTGGCATAGACTGAACTGAAATACATAAAAGGAGTGACCGAGAGGCTTGGACTGAACTGAGAAAATCGTACAGGGAAGGCCAGAGAGGCAGAGAGACTGAGAGACTGAGACTGAAGGGAAAATAGAACTAAGGAAACTGCGAGGCAGGAACCGATTGGAAAATTGAACTTGAAAGGCCAAGAGGAAGGGGACACACAGAAAATGCTGCACCGAATTAGCCAAAACGAAACGAGGATGAATGGTTCGAGCCGGAACGGAATAAATCAGCACGAATAAGACACGACAAGCAAAGACTGAAATAGCAAGACCAAAAGAGCAAGGCTGAAAGAATGCCACGATGTGGGGCAGCACAAAACAGAACAATAGGAATTATAAGTCTCTCATAAAGGCATACACACTAAGGACGGAAAAAGTCAGAACGATACACACCACTCAACAACAAGATTACGGCACGCCCTTTGCCGCTACGAGCGGCAACAACGGGACTCCGTAGGCCGGCGCGGCGGAGCATAACAAAAAATTTGCTCCGCTGCGCTGCTTTTCTTATCTTTGCACGCACCAATATGTGATCTTACAATGAGTTTAGTAGCAATCGTAGGCCGCCCCAACGTGGGCAAATCGACTCTCTTCAACCGTCTGGTCGGACAACGTCAGGCCATTGTGGACGCCACGGCCGGAACCACGCGTGACCGCCACTACGGCAAAACCGACTGGAACGGAAAGGAGTTCTCGGTAATAGACACGGGTGGATATGCCGTCAACAGCGACGACCTCTTCGAAGAGGATATACGCCGTCAGGTGATGCTGGCCATAGACGAAGCAGACCTTATACTCTTCATGGTCGAGGTCGGTACCGGAATCACCGATCTGGACATGATGATGGCCAACGTGCTGCGCCGTTCGGGAAAGCCCGTGATCGTCGTCTGCAACAAGGTCGACAACTACGATCTGATATATCTCTCGCACGAATTCCACTCGCTGGGTCTCGGTGCACCCTACTGCATAAGTTCAATGTCGGGAAGCGGCACGGGCGATCTTATGGATGCCATACTGGCCGCCCTGCCGGAAGATACACAGGCCGAGCAGCAGGACGACCTGCCGCGTATAACCATCGTCGGCCGTCCCAACGTCGGCAAGTCGTCGATGACCAATGCCCTGCTGGGTGAGGAGCGCAACATCGTCACCGACATTGCCGGCACCACGCGCGATTCGATACACACGCGATACAACAAGTACGGCATGGACTTCTATCTGGTCGACACGGCCGGCATGCGCAAGAAGGGTCGCGAAATGGAGGATCTCGAGTTCTACTCGGTAATGCGTTCGATACGTGCCATCGAGAACTCCGATGTCTGCATCCTGATGCTCGACGCTCAACAGGGACTCGAATCGCAGGATCTCAACATACACAACCTCATCGTGCGCAACCGCAAGGGTTGTGTCATCGTGGTCAACAAATGGGACCTTGTTGAGAAGGAGAGCAATACGATGAAGGAGTGGCGAGCGTTCCTTGCCAAGAAGCTCGCACCGTTCAATGACATACCCATAGTCTTCGCCTCGGCGCTCAACAAGCAGCGTATCCTCGAGGTGTTGCAGCAGGCCATACGCGTCTACAACTCGCGTCGCCGCCGTATCCCCACCTCGGAGCTCAACGACTACATCCTGCCCATCATCGAGGCCTACCCTCCCGCCTCGACCAAAGGCAAATACATACGCATAAAGTACGCCACGCAGCTGCCGACGCCGACGCCGCAGTTTGCCTTCTTCGTCAACCTGCCGCAATATATCAAGGAGCCATACCGCCGCTATCTCGAGAACAAGATACGCGAACACTGGGACTTCTCGGGCGCGCCGATGCAGATATATTTCCGTCAGAAGTAATATTAACCGATCTGAGGCGCCCTTTGCGGGCGCCTCTTTTACAAATATACACGCCATGAACTTCGAACAGGGCAGCGAAATGCAAAGCTTTGCGTTCCGAGTTACGATACCCGACATCGGGACAATATTTTGCCTCGCCGTGAGCGGCATTGACGCGGATATACCCCTGCAATACACCGCATCGGGACAAAGGACCCCCTACCTGCCCGGCCTTCGCAAGGGCCCCGACGTAACGCTGAAGCGATGCCGTACGGACAACTTCGAGGCGATTTCCCAATGGTATTCGGATATTCGCAGCAACAGCAACATCGTCCGCAGGAATATAACCGTGGAGCTGATCGATGTCGTGAACAACTCGGTAGTGACAAGTTGGAGCGTTACGAACGCGTGGCCTAAGGCGCTTAAGGGTATCAATAACGGAAGCGACGGCATAGATCCGTACTCATATATCGAAACCATAATTCTTGCACATGAGGGTGTCGCCGAGAATCCGCACAGCGACATATAAAGATCAAACGCACCCAGCACAAACTCTAACACTTTTGAACAAAGTGCACCTTCCCTAAACAGAAACGAAAAAGGAGCCCGTTTTGAGGCTCCTTTTTTCTTGCGATCAAATATACGTCACACGACCTATAAATGGCCGCAAGCGGCGCTAATGTACCTTTTCGACCATCGGGACGATAATCTTGTCCGAGACCTCGAGACGGTAATAGTTCTTGCCGCCAGAGCGGTCGCGGCGGAACCGCAACGGCGCAATGAGCGTCTGACGCGGATGAACCTTCTTATGGTCATAGTGGGCATGATATACGATATAGAGTTTGCCGCGCGAGGTCCGAAGCAGGGCATGGTGGCCCGTGCCGTAATAACCGCAGTGGCGGATAAGGATCGGGTTGCCTTCGTAACGTTTGTATGGGCCCATCACATTGTCGGCAACTGCCACGCCGACGGCATAATCACGGCTCAGATAGCCGTTGCAGCTGTACGTCAGATAATATTTCCCCTTGTGCTTGACAACCATCGGGCCTTCGGCGACAACGCCGTCGATACGCTCCCACGTACCCTCCTGAGCGTCGATCAGACGCCTTGCCGTCTCCAGCTTGACTTTGTGCATATCGGGAGTCATCTCCGCTACCCATATTACGTTTCCGGCCGTGAAACGCACCCAGAACATATATGGCGTACCGTCATCGTCGACAAAAATAGACGAGTCGATACCGTTCTCACCAAGATATGGACGCTGCTCACGCTGCACGAAGGGGCCGCACGGCGAATCCGACTCGGCATAACAGATATGCTCCTCGGCACTGTATGTCATCAGATAACGTCCCTCGGCAATCTTGTAGACCTCTGGTGCCCAGAAATAGAAGTCTCCCCACACGTCATCCTTGTGCAGGGCCAGCGAATTGCGGGCATTGCCGCAGCGGTCGCTCCAGTGCTTAAGGTCGCGCGAGCGATAGACCACGATACCGTCCTCGGCCTGCGTGCCGTAGATATAGAACCAGCCGTCGTCCTCCAGAATGAAGGGATCGGCCAACATAAGCTGCCCCTCGCGGGCTGCGCCCTGATCCTCGGGCGACTGAGCCTGCACGCCGACAGTAGACACGAGAGCTGCAAGAAACAATATGAATCTTTTCATTTACGGAAATAGATATTAATATGTGTGTATGCTCACTCCCTGCGCCGCGGGAAGGTAGTTTATACCGTACCAGCACATCTGCAACAGCAGGAACGAGAAGACTATAAGCGCAAACGCGGCATTGCGGTCCTTCGGTCGCGCCGCCCGCAGATGCAGGTAGAGCAGGTATCCGAGCCATGTGGCCGCAGCCCATGTCTCCTTGGGGTCCCACGTCCAGTAGTCACCCCACGCCTGCTTGGCCCACAACGCCCCCATCACCATACCGAGCGAGAGGAATGCCCAGCCTATGCGCACGAGATTGTCGCACAGACCCATCTCTTCGTCCGACGCGCGGCGCGACGAGCGCAGCCACAGATAGAGTGCGAACAGTGTTACGGCCCCCAGAAGCGCATAGGAGAACATATATACAATCACATGCGGCACAAACCATACGCTTTGCAGTGCCGGCATGAGCGATTTGTTGTGTATCTCGGGTTTGAAGAGGTTTATGCAGACGAAGACTATTGACATGACACTGCTGAAGGATAGTATCCACTTATACCTCCAACGGGCATATACGGCCACGCCCGCCACCGAGAGGAAGAACGAGTACCACAGACGCGTCTCGCCCATCGTACGCATGGGCGGTCGTTCGAGCGACACCCACATGCCGATGATGAAGGCAAGAAATACGGCCGAACCGCAGAGCGACACCGCGACGGCACCCCACGGACGTCGTGCCCTGTATGCCGCAACGGCTCCCGCTATCCAACACGCGGCCGCAACGGCTCCATACCACAACAGTTGATCCCAACTCATCGTTTCACCTCCTTTCTACGTCCGCGACGATGCCCCGCGGCACTTCCATGGCCAGCGGCGCCATCATTACGCTCAGCCGCCGACATATCGTCAGCGCCGACAGCAGCGTCACCGGCCGCACATACGGTCTTTTTTGCGCCCGTGCGACGTCCGCCCGCCGTTATGAACATCACCACGCCCGCCACAAGCAGCAGCCACAACGCCACATGCGCCGCGCCGTACCACGGGTCACGTATGCACTCCAGCACACTCGTATCGCTCCAACGTCCCTTCGAGGTGTCATATCCGACCTGATATACGCGCCACGAACCGACACGCGCCGGATGGTTAACCTCGATCTCGACATTGTGCCGCACACCGTCCTCCTCCATGATATTCACACGAGAGAGGTATCGTTTTGCCTCGCGGCGCGGCATGGCTACGGCCTTGCCGTCCGGAAGCATCAGATATGACGGTTCGAATATGTGGCTGCCGCAGCTGATCCAGCCGCGGAACTGCTCGCCCGAGGCGATATTCTCGGCCGAGACATAGACCGCAGGGGCGGCACCAATATGCTTCATGGCCCGCCAGTCGCTCTCCTCCGGAAGATGCCCCGCCATATCGAGACTGTGCTCGGCACGTATGCGCCACCCGTCAATCACAGCCTCCGAGCCATCCGCCTCCACCGAAAGGAACTCGCGCGAGGAGCTCTCGCGGCGCGTATCCAGAATATAGAGTTTCGGCGGATACTCCTCTATGGAGAAATCCTCGAGCGTAAGGGCAAATGGCAGCGTCACCTCATGGCCTGCATCGTCACGGCCGATATTTACGGGCGTATCCACACGCGCAGTCACCATGCACCGCACCGTATCGCCGCAGCCGAAGACTCCCGCCACAAGCAGTACGAATACTCCAATATGGGTCAATACGGCGGCCTTGCGACGCTGACGAATATGGTGTATGTCCGAGACCACACGTATGCCCAGCGTGGTCATGAAATAGAACAGCAGCAGATTGAATGGCCATGACGCGCTCATGCGCGAAAAGCCCATGGCACCGACCCACCCCTCGCGCAACGGGTCCTGACGCGTCAGTCCGAAGATGATGACCATCACGCCTAACGATGCAAGCGACGAGATACAGGCCTTGTCATCGGCCAGCTGCCGCAGCCAACGCCATCTGTCGCGCAGCACATAGGCTACGACCAACAGGTATAGATAGTTAACCGCGAGGATCAATCCCCACGGATACCGCAGCCACGAGGAGTCGATATCACCTATGGCCAATTGCAACGTTGTGCCCACTACGAATAGTAAGGCACAACGCAGAAAAGCTCTTTTATAACCCCATTTCAAGGTCATAGGCACTCATATTTCAGGCCTTTTTCCACTGCTCGCGCAACAGTGCGACGGCGGCGGGTACGGTCTGCTCGCGGTCGCCCTGCGATCCGCACTCGAAACTTACATAGTGCTGGTATCCGATCTCCTTCAGAGCGCGCATTCCGTCGATATAGTTATCCTTCTCGCCATCTTCGCCCGGCATGCTGCGGCGGCCGCGGCTGGCAACGTGCACGTGCTGCAGATACTCGGCACCGGCCGACATGAAGGCCGCATAGTCCGACGTCTCCTCCATCATGTGCCAGAAGTCACCCATGCACTTCACACCCGCACTCTTCGAGTCGCGGCAGATGGCGGCGGCATCCTCCACAAGGCGCAGATAGAAGGCCTCGCCACGGTTCAGGGGCTCCAGAATCACCGTCGTTCCGCACTTGAGCGCATACTCGCCCAACTCGTGCAGCTGCTCGGTAAGGAAGTTGCGCGTCTCCATCGTATGGGGCTTGCAGGGCTTCTGTCCGTTGAATGCCGGCACCATGATCACACCCGTCGAGCCCAGTTCGCCCGCTGCGGCGATGATGTCGCGCATCGTCGAGTCGAACTGCGCCTTGACTGCGGGATCCTCCGCCAAGATGAAACCGCTGAAACCTGCGCATATTGCCGAAACCTTGATGTTGCGGCCCTTGAGCGCCTGCTCGATCTCGTTTACGCGGGCAGCCAGATTGCCGCCTCCGGGCTCGAAACCTACGACACCCAGATTCTCCATATAATCCAGTTTCTCGTTCAGGCTCGTTCCGGGTGCTATACCCTCCTGAAACGACAACTTAAGTTCAACCTTGCCGCCTTTCTTGGCCGTGCATGCCGCCATAAGCTCCACGGGAGCGCTTGCTACGGCTATCGTAGCAGCTCCGGCCAGCGAACGCTGTAAAAACTCTTTTCTATTCATAATTCGATCTGTTAAATTCTGTTTCCAACTCTTTTATAAACTCGGCAACGGCCTGCCGATCCTCCGCATCTGGTGTCCACGGCGCCAGATTGTCGGCCGTAATCGGAGCGTACGGGCCACGCTTTACCTCAAATAGCACCGTATCATCCTCCAACACCACCAAGCCGTGCCATACGCCAGCCTCGATATCGAAGCCGCAGCACGGCCCGTCGGCGCTGACCCTGCGACGTGTGACAACACCGCCCGCATCATCATATATCGTGACTCCCACACTGCCGCGCAACACCACGCAGCTCTCACTGCGTGAGGGCGACAAATGCCGGTGTACGGGCAGATAACTGTCCCGATGCATCGCGTTGAGCAGACGGTTCACTGGATCGTCCGTCGAGCGGTGAAAGTTGTAATTCATCCTCCGCCGCGGCGAAAGACGCGCCTCGGAGGCCACGCGCGCAAAAAGCGCATCGTCGAAAAACTCCGTCTTACCCATCGTAACCACACATCTGCTCTCGTCGGACCGTTATCCGAAACAAAAAGGGCAGAGATGGAGTCATCGGCTCCCGCTCCACCCTTTGCTTATTCCAATTTTACGATTCGACTATTTGCCGCTGCCCGGAACGGGTACGACATACTTCGACATATCCATGGGACCCATCTCCAGCTTCTCGGGCATATAGTCCAGAGCCGAAGCGCTGATCTCATCCCACGTTACGGTAGCTCCGGTATATGCGGCCTCACGACCCATCACACCGGCCAAGCACGAAATTGCGCACTCCTCGGCCTCATCGTGAGCCTCACCCTTGCGGATGTGGTTAACCCAGTCGACGTGCTCCAGAACGTAGGGGTTGTGCTGCTGGAATGCAGCCTTGGCAGCCTCCTCGTCGAACTTCCAGATAACGTTGCCGGCAAGGTCCTTGATCTCGTTGCTGTAGCTGTTCCACGAGCCGAGCGTACCCTGAATGTACTCACCGATGTTGTTGCTGCAACCGTCGATCTGACGGCACATGCTGTGCAGGTGAATGCCGTTCTCGAACTCGAAGTCCACGCTGAACTGATCGTACTGGTCACCCGTGATACGACGGTGACGTGCACCGAATGCCGTAGCCTTGACGGGCTTCATGCCCGACATCCACAGGAAGACGTCGATATTGTGAACGTGCTGCTCGACGATATGGTCGCCCGAGAGCCACTTCCAGTTAACCCAGTCGCGGATCATCCACTCCATATCGCTCCAGCCCTGCTGACGGTCACGGTACCACAGCATGCTCTGGTTCCAATACACGTTACCGCCAGTGATCTGGCCGATATAGCCCTCCTGAATCTTCTGGAACGCCTCTACATAGGGACGCTGGTGGTGACGCTGCGTACCGGTAACCACGCTCAGACCCTTAGCCTTGGCCTGCTTTGCCGTAGCCATGATCATACGGTAGCCCTTGGGATCAACGGCAATAGGCTTCTCGAGGAACGAGTGAACACCCTTCTCGGTAGCGTACTGGAAGTGTACGGGACGGAATACGGGAGGCGTCGCAACGATAACCATATCGACACCCGAGTCGATAACCTTCTTGTATGCATCGAAGCCGATGAAGCAGTTCTCGGCGGGAACATCCTGATTGTGCTGCTCCTTAAGGTTCTTGCGCAAGCCCTCGAGACGGTCTGCGAAGGTATCGCCCAGAGCCGTCACCTTGATGCCGTTAGCAGCGGTCAGAAGGTCGACAATGGCACCCGAACCACGGCCGCCGCAGCCGATAACACCGGCCTTGAGCTCCTTGCCGTCGATAGCCTTGTCAGGCAACTCGGGGATATAGTACTCTCCGGCCTGCTTCAGGGGAGTGTAAACGGGGCCCTTGGCTCCGCTGCATGACGAGAGAAGGGTCGAAGATCCGACCATGCTCGTTACGCCCAAAAGCGCAGAATACGACAGGAAGTCCTTTCTGCTGATCTTGTTCTTGCTCATAATCGTAGTAGTTTTATAGAGTTAAAGTGTTATAAACAGTCTCTTCATCTTATTATATCCGACGGACACCGCGTCCGACCGCATCTTTTCGCCGAGAGATAATCGCCGCCGATTTTCGAAGCCTTGACTACCGGCAGTTGCCGATCATATGCCGCCCAAACCTTCGGCTTCTCTCC
>ULUO01031482.1_pt1 | contig 20325 bp, 13 predicted proteins | sample 1958611 | NCBI WGS metagenome assembly ULUO01 (sample SAMEA4835762, study PRJEB28245) | human gut metagenome | biome: gut microbiome; material: fecal sample | place: Denmark | collected 2008
GCTCGCGGGTGCGGGAACCCTGTTGTGGTGGAAGGCCTATGGCGACCGACCTTCCGTGCAGCGGTTCGCCTGCGGATGGCTGCTGAAGATTCCTATAGTGGGCGACACGTTGAAAAAGAGCGTGCAGGCCCGTTTCTGCCGCCTGCTCGGCCTGCTTGCTTCCTCCGGAGTCCCGCTGTTGCAGGGCATCGGGATGCTCGAGGGGATCATCGTGTTTTATCCTTACCGCGTCTCCTTTGCCCGGGTCGCCCGCGAGCTGGAGCGGGGAGCTTGCCTGTCGGAGGCGCTGGAGCGCTTCGCGGACCTCTACGACCGGCGGCTCGTCACGCTGCTGAGGGTGGGAGAGCAGACCGGCCGGCTGCCTGAAATGCTCGCCCGAGAAGGCGACGTACTGATCGGAGAGCTCGAGCACCGCCTCCGCTCGCTGGGGAACTTGCTCGAACCCGTGCTGATCCTGCTGGTCGGCCTGCTCGTGGCCGTCATACTCGTCGCCATGTACCTGCCCATGTTCCGTCTCGGCGGTATCATGGGATAGAACCCGACACAACGCGACATACCTGACACCCAACCGATAACCGATGTCGAATCAAAAAACTATTTGGCCTATGAAACAGAACGTGATCTAACTCGAATTTTATGGTAGATATCAGCCATAAATGTAGTATGCTTATGATCTTAAATTTTAAACTTTAATCGTTTGAAAAGATGAATGGTATTTTAAAAAACAAATACGTCGTTCAATATCTGTTGACAATTGGCATGACATCCGTATTCTCGACTATGCAAGGTCAGTTAAGAGCGCCGGCTGACAATATCCTTCCCTCTATTGAAAATTGGGATTTTATAAGATATGGCGATTCTCCTGTCAATCTTTATACGGGTACTGTCTCGGTAAATATTCCGATCTATACTTATAAAGATAAGGATTTCGAATTGCCGATCTCGGTCGGCTATGCATCAAATGGATACCAACCAAACATTCCTACCGGTATTTTGGGAATGGGCTGGCATTTAAATGCAGGAGGGTGCATTTCTCGGGAGGTTCGTGGAATTCCCGATGATTTTATATATTCTATATCAAAAGACGACCCTTTGTTCGGTCCTACGATACTGAATCAGAGAGGATTCTATTTTTCTCATATAACAGACAAAGGACAAACGACGCCTGATGGGATAATCGGAGGATTACGATCACCTATGGAGGATTCCGAATACGTTCTTTTTGATCGTATAGACTCATTGGAATGCGAAAATCGTTCGGATGAATATACTTTCCGATTCGGAAATCATTATGGTAATTTTTCTTTCGGCAAACGGAAACAAATGCATGTATACAATACCGGTCGTCCTTTTGGAGAATATGTAATCGACGTAATCGGCATAGATGAAAAGTATGGATTTACAGGGTTTGTCATTACGACCGGTGACGGCTATAAATACACTTTCGGAGGAATTCCCGAGATACAAAGGCATAGTATACGCCAAAATACCAGCTTTGTTCCTTATATGACCGGTGCAGAAGTTATTTCGACAAAAACATCATGGCCTCTAACTCAAATCGAAGCGCCCAATGGTCGGAAAATTTCTTTTATATATGAATCGACATTAGCCGATTCGTGCCACTATGCAATGTTTAAACCTCGGGTTTCAAGTTACGGTGAACAGATAGAAAGAGAGGATAAAACAGAGCAATATTTCTATTATCAGATAGAAAAAGTGCAACGATACGTTACCCAGCCCGAATATTATTACGATTCGCGGTTGCTTGCCATCAATATCGATAATAAGGTCAATATTCAATTCAATTATGGTGAAAAAAGACGTGAAATAGTCAAAGAGGGAATTTTTGACGGTATCGAAGATTTGAGAAATCGGGGCCGTTTGGAATCTATAGTCGTAAAAAAGAAGAGCGATTTTTCAGACGAAAGAGAACTAAAAAATTGTCAGTTTAGATATGGATACAATATGCAGGGTAATCCCATACTCTTTTTAGACAGCGTGATCGTTTCTGGAGAAGGTACGTATACAATGGATTATTACAATCGAAATGAGCCGTTTCCTTTTCATGGAGTGACAAGTATCGATATGTGGGATTATCTGAATTCGACATTGCCTACGTACGATACGAAGGAGAAATCTACGCTTCCCAATTTTATTGCCGCCCGGTTTGGCATGTTGGAAAAAATCACGTATCCGACTAACGGATTCTCACGCTTCGAGTATGAAGGTCATGACTATTCGCATACCATCGCTCGATCAGCGGATGATCCTTTGTTTCCATTTCTCTCGCCATGTTCCAAATCGGTAGCGGGAGGGCTTCGGATTCGAAAAATAGCGGATTATTCATCCGATACGGATTCAACGTTTCGAGAATTCATATACGAAAAAGATGGGAAAAGCACGGGAAATTCTTTATGCTTTCCTCGTTACACTTCAAAGATATCCGAAAAGGATCTATTTGCGGAAACGAAAGCCGACCCAGTGTTCAAATTCAGATATTGGAAAGATAATTTGGGAAATATGCATTTGAAGATAGATTTCGATGCGAATAGGTATAGCGGAGAATTCGACAATGCTCTTTTATATTACAATAAAACACCGATCGAATATAGTATGGTCACAGAGAAACGTAGCGACGGTTCTTATGTCGAATATTATTTTAGCAACTATCGCAATATGCCCGATGTTATTCCGGATGAAGTCGAACAGGCTGTAACCAGATTTGTAAGTTCGACTACGACAACCGACTTGGAGCATGTTTTACAACAGAAGAAAGCGAAATCCAGATATACTCAAAGGGGAAAATTATTGAGAAAAAATGTATTCAATAGTCAGAATCAATTGGTATACAGTGAAGCCAATATATACGACACGCTTCAGCCGCTGAAAGAAGATATCAATATGGATATTTCACGTTTTAGCGTATACCAGTTGAATACTTATGTCAGCGATTATCCTTTATCTAAAACAGTTCAAACCACCTATTTCGGATCGGATTCGATCGTTAAGGAGCAGATTTATTCTTATAACGCTTATGGGCAAACGACGCGTGTTGAATCGAAAGATAGCCGAAACAATATGTATTCGATTTGCAACCAATATATCACAGATATTCCGGAAGACTCCCGATCGGACTCTCAACAGGTTTTGGTGGATCAAAATGTCATTCAACACCCTTTAGCCAGTTTTGAATGCCTTCAAAAGCCGGGTCATCCTTGCCAGTATACACATGGGATTCGCATGGATTATTCTCTATTCGGGGGAAAATCTTATCCAATGCGGCTATGGAGGACCAATTTGACCCAACCCATCGATACCGTTTTGTTTCAAGAAAATAATAACATGTACATAGAGCAAACGTATGATTTCTACGATCAATACGGAAATGTTCTCCAGACTACTGATAAAAACGGCCTCATTACCAGCTATGTTTGGGGGTATAATGGACTGTACTTGGTTGCAAAAGTTGAAAACTGTACTCTGTCTGCTCTGGAAACGATATCTCCTTCTATCGTTATTGCTACTTCATCCTTATTAGAAAAAGGATTGTCTTACAGCCAAGAGTATCAATTACGTCATTTGGACGGAGCATCCGTGACGACCTACGAATACGATCCACATATAGGACTGATTCGTAAAACCGACCCGTCGAATCATTCCCTCTATTACGACTACGATGAGCACGGTCGCCTCAGAACGGTTTCCGATTCCCATAAGAATATTACGGAACAGTACGACTATCATTTCAAACAATAAAACGGATTACGATGAAACGTATATATTTGTTCATAGCCTTGTTAGGCTTTTTGAATCTGATTCCTCGAAATACGATCGGTTCGCCGCTGTTTTCGGATATTCTCGTTCCGGCCGGCGAAAGCGAGTTCGAGATCTCCCCGACGAGTTTCACCGTAGACGGGAAAGGCGGAACCTGCTATTTCGATTTGACCTGTGAGCGTTGGATCGGACGCAACAGTTTGTCAGCCGATCCGGCCGACGTATCGACGACCAACGACCTGCCTCCGCTCGAAGAAATGAATGTCAACGGCTTCGAGTATATCGGTTTCGAAGATACGGGAGGCCAAGTCGATTCGGTCAAATGCCGTTATTCATCATTGAGTGTCAAGTACAATTCGATCGTATTCAAGCCCAATCGAACCGATCGTGAAATATCGGGGACGGTAACGATCCGGCATTATACGTTGTACACCGACAAGCCGAAGCAGGAAAGGACGTTGGTCGTTACCTACAAGCAAAAGAGAATCGGGCCGACGCTTCCGCCGGAAAACGAACTGATCGACGGCGGCCGCATTACGTCTTCTATCAATCGGAACGACGTATCTCTGCCGGTCACCATACGGAGTATATCGTTACCTGCGGGTGTCGTCGGCAATATTACCTATCGGTGGGAATACAAAGACGGGAATAGCACCCAATGGAGTACGCTGGCCGGAGCGACCGACGTAGAACTCGTGGTTACCAGTTTCCCGCCGTTGATCAGATATTACCGAAGAGTGGCTACGACTCCGGAAGGCGATCAGGGCTACTCCAACGTCTGCTGCTCATATAATCATTCATTGAGTAACCACAATTATATCAGCAAGATCACTCCCCGTCGGAAAACGGAATCGATGATGGATCAGTATATGGAAGAAAATACCTACTATAACGGACTGGGCTATCCGATGCAGGTCGTCCAAGCCCAAGCCGTCTCGAACGGAGATTTGGTCACGCCGATCGTCTACGATCGGGCCAATCGTAGCGATGCGAAAAAATATCTGCCTTTCGCGGTTAAAAATAACGGAGGAAGACTCGTAAGCGATCCTTTGACTGAGCAGGAGGACTACTATCTTTCGCAGTTCCCCGAACAACAGACTTATTCTTCTGCTCCCTACGCCTATATCGAAAACGAATACGAGAACTCGCCTCTGAATCGGATTAAGAGCACGCGGAATGCCGGAGCTGTTTTCCGCACGGGGAATGAGCCGCGAATCGTTATCGATTACCAAACCAATGCCGCTAACGAAGTGCTGTGCCTGCAGGTCGATTCGCTGGGGAACGCTCGTGTCGCCTCATACTACGAGCCACATATGCTTTTCAAGAATTCGGTTACGAACGAGGACGGGACGCAAACGATCTCCTTCAAAGACAAACGCGACAGTCTCGTCCTACAGCGCACGGTCAACGGAGTGCAGCATAACGATACTTACTACGTCTACGACGACTTCGGACGGCTCTCGTGGGTAATCAGTCCGGAAGGATCGGCTTCGCTCACCGTCGGCACGACGCTCAACTCTTACAGCCTGATCACTTTGCGATATTGCTATATTTATCGGTATGACGGACAAGGGCGTCTCGTTTCACGTAAGCTCCCGGGCCGCAACGAAGACTATTACGTCTACGATCGGGGAGATAATCCGGTCATGTCGCAGGACGGAATGCAACGTCTTGCGAACAAGTGGATACTGAACCGGTACGACCGGCTGTCCCGCCTTACCCGACAGGCCGAGATCGTCGATTCGAGAAGCCGCGCCCAATTGCAGGCTCTGTTCGATAACGGCGAAGCGGATACTCTGTATCGGGCTCCCGATACGGAGTTGATCAGCTTTCGTTATGACAGCTATCCGAGTATCCGAAAAGACATGATATTGAAGCCGCCTTCCGAATGGGAGGAAGTCGATACCGGCGGAGGGATCGTTACGTTCCCCGGAGAGTCGACAGGAAAGCCGGACGAATATGAAGTTATAATCGGAGGGAAAGAATACGTGAATGATCCGTTGTACTTCTTCACTCCGGTAGAAGGGATCGTGACGAAAGACGATGTCGACACGGAAGTCGTTTCGATGAAAACGGTAGAAAGGTTGGCATTGCTCGCTGCCGACGGGACCGCTTCTTCGAGCGTTTCCCGCTATTATTTTTACGACTACGCGGGACGTGTCGTACAGCTTTACGAGGAGGACAGTACGGAGTACAGTCGATACAGCTATCGCTACGACTTCAACGGCAACGTACTGGCCGAGCACCAGAAGCACGGCATGAAGTTATCTTCGAGCCAGTCCGCCAAGGCCGACAGCCTGATCCGCAACTATTCCTACGACCGTTACGGTCGCCTGACGAGCGAAACGTCCGTACTCAACGGCGGTACGCCGGCGACCGTGCAGTACGCTTACGACGACATGGGACGTCTCGCGTCAAAAACACTGGGCAACGGGACGACCGAGACGATGGCCTATAATATCCAAGGCTGGCTCAGCGAGATCGACAGCCGTCATTTCGACATGAAGCTCGACTATTACGAGTCCGACCTCGTCGCAGCGACGCCGTATTATTCGGGTAACGTTTCGGCATGGACATGGAGCCTGAACGGATCGTATCCGAAAAACTACGTGTTCACTTACGACCGCCTCGGACGGTTGACCGATTCGCATCAGTACAGCGGCACCTCCCGACTCGACAATTACGTCGAACACGGTATCAGCTACGACCGTAACGGCAACATCCGGACGCTCAAGCGCACATGGGGAGTCATGCCGGTCGACGACTTGTTCTATGAGTACGAAGGGAATCGGTTGAGTTATCTGACCGAGCGTGCCACGGCTTCCATGGCAACGAACGACGTGTACGTTCCCGGTCCTACTGCGCGGATGGGTTATAGCTACGACTCGAACGGCAACATGACGAACGATTACAGAAAAGGACTGAAATTCCAATATAATTTTGTAAATTTGGTTCGGAGGGTGCAGGACGACGGCGGATCGACGCTTGCGGAGTACACCTATTCGGTCGACGGTCGGAAGCGTCAGGCGGTCGGAGGCGACGGAAAAGGCTTCCGCTATCGCGGCGATTTGGTCTACACCGTCGAAGGAGGTTCTTTGTCATTGGAGAGCGCCGCATTCGGCGGGGGACGTATAACGAAGACGAGCGGGAGCTATTCCCCGTTGTATTTCGTTACGGATCATCTGGGGAGCGTCCGCGTAGTGGAGGATCAGTCCGGAACGGTCTGCGAGTCGAACGACTATTACCCTTCGGGAAGTCGCTGGAAGGACCCGACGAGCAAAGTGTCGACGAACCGTTACCGTTTCAGCGGCAAGGAGGAGCAGACGCTCGGAGATTTGGGGTATCTCGATTTCGGAGCCAGAATGTACGACCCGGCGCTGGGAAGATGGTTCACGCAGGACCCGTTGGCAGAGAAATACTATTCGGTCAGCCCGTATGCTTATTGCAATAATAATCCAATAAAGTTAATCGATCCGGATGGACGGATGATATGGATTTACGGCTATGATAATTCACGATATCAATATATGCCGGGTATGTCATATACCGGATTCGATCCGTTCGTTGCGAACGTAATCAAACTTCTGAATCTTGTAGCGACAAACGGAGGCATGAAAATGTTGAATACGTTAGCCGGATCGGTACATGATTACAATATCTTCAACAATTATTCGTATTCGACGGATGTGTCGAAGGTACAAGATAGAATTCAGTTCGAGCCGTATTCTCAGGGAGGAGGTGAAGTCAATATGGCGTTGATAATGACCGGTAAATTCAACGATTATCAAAGAATCGAAACTATTGCACACGAATTGTATCATGGATTGCAAGCGGAAATGGGCCAAGGCGGAGCATCCGTCTTTAACGAAGTGACAGCCTACGTTTACGGCCTGAAAGTCGCTGAAAATTGGGCAAATTCGTCAGGCAATCTATTGTTGAATTCAACTAATATGTCTGGACAATCGACAAAGGAAGGGTTTGTTTATATGAATTCCATGTGGAAACTTATGAATAAGTACACGACAGAAGATTTGGTGGATGCGGTCAACTCGTTCAAAAGCGGATCGTATAGTAATTCGAAGGGTATTTATGACGGATTGATGTTTATCAGAAAAAATCAAAACGAATCGTTGATACGCTCGTACTATCCTTCATTGCCGACCCATAACGAGCCGATTATAAAATAGCTGTTAAGATGAAAAGCAAATTAGTGATTGTGGCATTGTGCTGTCTTACATTGTTTATGAGCCTGAGTTATGGACAAGAAAGGGAGACCGATATTCCGGTGGTAATCGACACGAAAAAGGATTATGGTCAGGGAAAATCGCGCATTTGTCTGAGTTATCCCGGTATCGAGGATACGCTAATTGTTCGTCCGTATATTAGGGTTGATTTCGAATATCCATTGAGTGATGTATCGAAACCGATAGTTGTTCGATCTGTTATTTTAATGGGTTTGAGGATATATACAAAAGAAATGGATCACATCATGAATTTATTTTATTTCGATCATAAAGGAAATGAAAAACTTTGGGATCTTTTCGATGCGAAAGTAGCCGTATGGTATAGAAACCAACCCTATGAAGATATTGCTGCAAGACCTGATGATATTTCGATTTTCTGTGGCCCCCGTATCTACCTGGCTCCAGAAAAGTGACTTCTTATCTTTAAAAAACAGGCCTCCAAACGAGGCCTGTTTTTCTACATTCAGACGCAAATGGTAGCTTAGTAGTCGTTTTTCCTTCTCACCATCCCCGCCACCCCTTTCTCCGTCTTGACGAGCTCGTACCGGTCGAGCCTCTCGTACAGTTCTCCGAGCGTTTTGCATCCGTAGCGCTTGACATGGTACTTGAGCATACGTTTTCAAGCCTCGGCTCGACCTGCACAGACGAAGCTCGTATTGATCTGAAAAGCAAGCATTAAGTTAGCTCTACCTTCCCCAAGATATTTGCAGGAGACGAGGAAGTTTGCTACATTTACAGTGCTACGGGCGAGAAGCTCGCCAAGAAGGCAGGAGGTTCTTTCACATATTACCGCAGCGTGATGGTCTACTCGGGGGACGAGCTGCTCTACATTCTTCATCCGGAAGGGACCGTATCGCATTCGGACGGCCGGTTCACGTACAACTACTTCAAGTCCGATCATACGGGCAGCACCCGGGCTTTGCTGAGCGCCGTGGGCGGAAGCCTTCAGACGCAGCAGACGACGGATTACTATCCGTTCGGCATGGCATGGAGCCTGAACAATCTGAACAAGAACAAGTACCTCTATTCGGGTAAGGAGATCGAGGACGCAACGCTGGCAGGCAACGTGCTCGCGCTCTACGACTTCGGCGCCCGGTTCTACAATCCCGTGCTGGGAAGGTGGTTCAATATGGACCCGAAGCTGCAGTATGCCAATCCCTATTTGTTCTGCAGTAACAATCCGGTTATGTATGTCGATCCTGACGGCCAGTTCTCATGGCTGATTTCGGCACTTGTCGGAGGGGCAATGAACCTATGCGCCAATATAGAAAACGTCGACAATTTTTGGGATGGACTTGGATACTTCTTTGTAGGGGCAGGAGCTGCTGCTTTGAGTACATCGATTAGCAATGGCATAATGTCTGCTTATATGGGCAAGGGATTTTTCCCCGGTTTTTTGGGGAATAAAGTGGCAATGGAGGCGATCAAGCATTTTCAAAGTAGCTTTTTCCGAGGATTTATCATTGGTGGGGCCTCCGGGTTGGGCGGAGGTTTTGTCTTCGGTGCAGGAAACGGTTGGTTGAATGGCGATAGCTTCCGGCAAGGCTTGAATCGGGGTATTTCGAATAGTTTAATCGAGGGCGGTATCGGAGCTCTTTTAGGCGGGGCTCTCGGCGGCATCCAAGCCGGTCTTGACGGAAGAAATTTCTTCGACGGCAGCAGGACTCACATCGAGGCTCAATTACCACCGACACCGACTGCTCCGGATGGAAATTTGCCTGTCAAACTACAGGAGAATCCCGAAGTGGGATGTGTACAAAGTGCGGGCGGATCGATGGCTGAATACAAAGGCGTACCTGCGGGACATTTGACTCCGGAAGGAGCGACTGCCATAGATGTAGGAAAACAATTGGGAATGAATCCGGAACAAATACACGCAAGCAATGTTGCAACAAATATGCAAATGGGTAATCCGGTTATGATTACATATAACAATGCCGGGACTCACCACGCCGTGGGACTGAATAAAGTGTTTCTCAAAATTCCTCTTCGGGGGGATCCTTTCCGTATATATCAGGTTATGGACCCGTTGGTTGGAATGCGAAAAGCACCACAAACCTCATTCATAGAGGCAGTTTATGTTGTTTTTAAATAGGAACGATTATGAAGATGCGAAAATCTCTCATTTGTTTTTTCCTGCTGATACCCTGTTCGGGATTCACTCAAAGAGTCATGACTCTTTCCGAGTTGATGACCGACATGCAAAATCGCAGGGAGCACTATATCGACAGCATGACCATTCTGATTGAGAATTATGTGGAATACATATGAGAGAGTTTTTGTTGCTGAATATCAGCAATATAAGAAAATAAAGGTACAAAAATCCGGCAAGGGAGAAACGGGGTATAAAAGCTGTTTTTTGAGGAAGTGAGAGGATAGGAAGAAGAAGCGTGTGAAGATGAAAATTTAACAAAAATTTAACAATCGGTAGGCATTTTTACCTTTTGCCGCAAGTCTGTCGGAACGGGGGCAGAACAGCAGAGGACTTCGTCGGGGAATTGCTTGACATGATTGATTTTTAGCATGTTTTGCGCATTGAGAGCCAATAGGGGTACAAATGGCGTATGAAATAAGTCTTAAAACTCTGATTTTTGCTCTGCGAAGAAGGTCATTGATAGGAAATTCACTACCTTTGTATTTGGATTGTGGATTGGAGCAACTTTATTCAAGACATACGAAATAAAAAGTTGCATTCGAGATGCAATGTTTTTATAGTTTTTGCATTTTTATAATAGCTAACAATTAAAAAGATAAAAATGAATACGAAAGACTTTTTCGGAATACTGCTTATGGCTATGTTTGCAGTGGTAGGACTAACAGCATGTAGTAACGATGATGAGCCTAAAGATTCTGTCAAAGAGATTAGAATGCAGATTTCAGCAGAAACAGGCGTGATGTATGCATGGGGCGACGACAAGAAGGAGAATCCCATCGAGTGTATGCTTGTCATGTCGGAAGATAATCCCGGAGTATGGGAACCTCTCGGATTCAACAGCATCGAGGGCTTTACCTATGTAAGAGGACATGAGTATTATCTCTCGGTAAGGCGGACAATCCTCGCAAATCCACCTGCGGATGCTTCCGACCGTACTTATTCGCTTATCCGTATTCTTGAGGACAGAGTTGTCACGGAACCAGAAGTTCCGGTTGATGAAGAGATAACATCGGAAGAAGATATCGAATACCATGATTTGTGTCCTTTCGAGAAGTACGCAATCAGCAAGGAGTTCGTTGTTGATAAGGATGGTAATATATATTACGGCGATGGCTCATCGCTGCCGTCATACGACAACGCCCGTATTTGGTTGGAAGATGTCCTTGACAAAGAAGACCCGAATTGGGTTAAATTTCAGACGGTGTCATATCAGGCGACTTATTCGTATGTCTTTTCACCGTTTACCGATGACATTCGTTTGATACGCAACGATTCACATGGTCCGATGTTCAAAAGCGTCATTCCCGAAGATGAGTTTACCCGTATTATCCAAACCATGCAATCCGGCGAAGAAGTCCGTTACGCACTCATCCTTGCCAATGTTTATAAAAAGGGACTTCAAAAGTTGGAATTTACAATAAAAAAGCAATAACCATTATAGGGTGACTCCACCTCGCCCTCTCTCAATCTTCCAATCATACCGACCTTCCGCGACATCGCCAACCTCTTTGAGTGTATGGCGATGTTTTATTTCGTCAAAGGGCTGTCTCTCCGCATAGTCACAATACCATGGAAAGAAAAAATGCTTATTCTTCTTTTCGTTCGTTATATTTGTGTACATTTGCATCAAAAAAAGTTGTTTGACAGAAATACACCACACATCACAGAATTTGTGACTATTCCCAAGTCATTACCTCGTTCTATGAGAAATACTCATAAGTAGCTCATTTTTAATATATTCCTATTTTAATATCGTTTTTTCTTCATAAGAACGACACTTTTTATATTTTTGCGGATACATAAAAATAAGATATAAACCTAAAATCCGCAACTATCATCCAATACACGATTAAGGGTAGATTTATGAGTCGTTAGTAGCAGCTTTCAGTAAAAAGCAACAGCACAACATCAATATGTAGCCACCATCCCCTTACCCCACGATGCGACTTGAGGTAATACGCAGATTCTAACCGGAAAGAAAGGATTCTTATCCGAATTCTGTTTTGAAAGGTCTTGCATAAGCCCGGTTTTCTGTATAGATATTCAGCACGTATTGCCTTGCTGTCATGATCCACTTGGCAGGTACGGAGATGAAGCTGAAGACAAAAGCCTTTATGCGACTCGTTTCCTTGAGCCCGAAAGCCTTGGTGTCAAGCTTGCTAATGATGGTCTTATAGAAATTGTGTATCAATGCCGTAAGCAGAAGGAATACGGTGTTCTCTGACATGAACGACTTGGGGAGCCTGTTCCAGCCGAATCCGTTGTTCATATCATCGAATATACGCTCTTTGCCCCCACGCTTGTTGTAAAATTCGACGATGTCTCTTGTTGATGAGTCATAATCGTTGGTAAGAATGCATCTGTAGGTGTATTCACCTTCCCACAAGTCAAGCTCTCCATCCATGCGCTTTTGTCTCTGAATGACAAGACGATAGCACTTGCCTTCCCATTTCTCAACAAGAATGGAATTGAGTTCAAACTGGATGCCGTTGATTTCCTCCGTCTTCCATCCCCTCAGTGAAAACAAGTCATCGTAGAGCGAACTGCATCTGTTGGCGCGGATGTAGAAGTGCGTGCAATGCTTCTCTATCTCACTGACAATTTCCTTCGAGCACGAACCACAGTCGGCTCTGAAGCGATTCACACGGATGCTGTTGGCTTCCAGTAGGGCAAAGAATCTCTTGTGGGTCTCAGCCTGATAAAAGCGCACATTTGTGTTGCCATCGCTGTTCTCGACATAGACAATCATGTCACCGATGACATATACGCCAGGTCTGTAGCCGAGGAACTTCTTGTATGTCGGTTTTGCATCATACTTCTCTGTTTCAAGGAACTGATGGTCGAAATCAACATCGTAGGTTTCCACCTCATTCAGTTCACCAGTGGAAACCAAGGCTTTTATAAGCAAGGCGTTGAGCTTGTCTGCCGTATTGAAATCATAGGTCTTGCCCTTATCGGAAGTATATGAGATGTTTTCCTGTGTCAGTTCCTTGATGGCTCTGAGGATGGTATCAGAGCTGCATGTGCGCAAGGTCGGATGATACGAGAGATGACGCATCAGATGCGATGTTACATCCTCCACGCATGAACCGCCACAGAAGTACACGCTCATCAGAGAACGAATAATTTCGCTGTACTGATATCCGATGATACTGCTGCATCTCTGACCAAGTGTCTGGTCGATAATAGGTGAAAGCATGGAGTCAAATTGCTCCATGATTGAAAAAATTCCTCCAAAAGGTGTGAGTTTTTCAGATTTTATTCCGGAGTTTGACACTTTTGCAGGTCAAGATATAGGAAAAATCGAGGCTACAGACCGCTGGAATGGCGATTTGTAGCCTTGAGATTTTTTCGAGGAATGTAGTATATTCTGTTTTTTTTGTGTGTTTTTTTTTGGGGGGGGGGATATGAACTATTGCCCACATGTTTCCTTTTCGCGTTTCTTCGTTGAAGCGATGATGCCCCTCATCTTCTTTTTCGTGACAATCTGGGTGTCGGTCCTGAAGCCGGCGGAGCCGTGCAGATAGTTTGTTAGGTCAGTCCTCTCGTATGCGGGTATGTATCCTTCACCGTTTACACACAGGAAGTTCATGTCCCTGAGTGTCCCGAGTATCTCTCCGGTCGAGAAGTGCATGCCGCCCCTGTTTATCTTCTTCTCCAGATACTTGTATATGAGCAATGCGAGAAAGCATGTCAGGAAGTGCGCCTTTATCCTGTCGTCCCTCTTCAGGTATACAGGCCTTGCGTCCATGTCGGTCTTTGTTATGCGGAAGTCGTTCTCCACGACCCATCGTCCGCTGTTGAGCCTTATGATTTCATCTGCCGGCCCCTCCAGGTCCGTGCATATGCAGTAGAAGCCGTCAAACCGGGCCTCCTGGTCTATCATCTCCTGATTCAGGGAGAAGTTCTTCACCTGGGCCAGCTCGCCGTCCTCAGTGCAGTATTCCGTCTTGATGAACCGTTTCGCATCATTCGGGCTCTTCTTCCTTTCCGTGTTTGCCCTTCCCGATTCCAGCAGGACCAGGGCCCTGTCTATCTGCCTGTTCCGGACATAGGACAGATAGTCCCTGTACTTGAACGAGAAGGTCACTATGTAGCGCATCTCCAGGATCTCTCCCGTCTGCATCTTCACTTGATCCCATCGCTCCTTGTAAAACAAAGTGTCATAGTATTTTTCGGCATCCACTTCCGTCAGGTCAAAGACCTCTTCCGAGTCCTGGACATACCATCCCGATGCCCCGAGAGACCATTCCTGCAATTTCCTGTTCATCTTCCTGACGGACTGTACCGTAATGAACGACCTGTTGCTCACCGCATCATTCTTCCTGTTCTCATATGAGGACAGGCCGGCATCCGTGCACACTATCATCTTCGAGAGTCCGAACTTCTCCTGCAGCATCTCCTCCATCGGCTTGAGTGTGAGGGTCTCCGCCGTATTGCCCGGCTCCACGCACATCGCCAGCGGGAACCCCTCCCTGTCGACGAACAGCCCCATCTGCACGATCGGAAGCGGGCGCCCCTCCTTGCTGTGCCCGTACTGCACAATGCCTCCCTCCTCCTCCCACTCGAAGAAGTAGTTCGTCAGGTCATAGTACACCACACTCGTGTCCCTCCCGCCAAGCTTCAGGCTGCGCCTGTACACCTCGGCCTGCACCTCATTGAACTCTGCGGCAAGCAGGCTCAGGGCCCGGTACACCTGATGTATGTCCTCCGACGGCTGCTCGAAGAACTTCCTCGAGTCCTCCAATGATGACAGTTTCGACCCCGGGTACAGCAGCCGTGTATACAGCAGCCTGGACAGTATGCCGTTCAGATCGAACCTGTTCCTGTGTTTCTTCTCTATCTTTTTGCAGACATAGTCCAGCCCCAGTTCATAATATATCTTCTGAAGAAACAGGTATCCGCCGTTATAGTTCCGCTGCTCGCCTTTCCCGACAAGAACTCCCGGCTTGAGCTTGACGACAATCTCCTCCTTATCCTCCTTCTCCCTGGCATTCATCTCGGCAACCCTCTCTTCCGCCCACTTGACAGGGTCCTCTCCGCCGAGGCTTTCCTGCAATTCTTCTACAGTGCCGAACTTCTCGACTACTTTTGTCGTACTCTTTCCGTCTTCTGTCCTGTAACTCTTGATGGCATACAGGTATGTAAAACGACCGCTCTTTTTCTGGATTAGTCTCATATCCGAATATCCCTGTTAATATATACTAATATATACTACAAATATAAAAATTAAATTTGACAAAAAAAAGACTTTCATAAAAAAGTCTTTCAATTATTTGCATTTTTTTCTATTTCCTCAAAGTGTCAAACTCCGGTTTATTTGTACCTTTGCCATGTCTTGTTACGATTTACGCTTGTTTTGATTTGCAACACTAAGATAAGTGAAAAATCTGACATGGCAAAATCCTGAGCAACTTTTTGTTGCTCAGGAACTTATAAATAAAGTTAAATCAAAGTGTTGCGGAATTAAGGATAATATAAATGGAAAAATACAACAATTGGAAACTTAAGTTTTATACAATATGGGCAGGGCAGGCAGTATCATTAATCACTAGTGCCATCCTGCAAATGGCGATTATTTTTTACCTTACAGAAAAAACAGGATCTGCGATGGTCTTGTCTATGGCTTCACTTGTAGGTTTTTTACCCTATGCGGTCTTTGGACCAGCCATTGGTGTATTAGTGGATCGTCATGATAGGAAGAAGATAATGATTGGTGCTGATTTAATTATCGCAGCAGCTGGGGCCGTGCTAGCTATTGTTGCATTGTATATGGAGTTACCTATCTGGATGGTTATGGTAGTATTGTTCATCCGTAGCATTGGAACAGCTTTTCATACCCCGGCTCTCAATGCGGTTACTCCACTTTTAGTACCAGAAGAACAGCTTACGAAATGTGCAGGCTATAGTCAGTCTTTGCAGTCTATAAGCTATATTGTTAGTCCGGCGGTTGCAGCACTCTTATACTCCGTTTGGGAACTAAATGCTATTATTGCCATCGATGTATTGGGTGCTGTGATTGCATCTATTACGGTAGCAATTGTACGTATTCCTAAGCTAGGTGATCAAGTGCAAAGTTTGAAACCAAATTTCATAAGAGAAATGAAAGAAGGAATGGCTGTACTACGGCAAAATAAAGGATTATTTGCTTTATTACTCGTTGGAACATTATATATGCTTGTTTATATGCCCATAAATGCATTATATCCTTTAATCACTATGGAATATTTTAATGGTACACCGATGCATATTTCTATTACGGAGATTGCTTATGCCTCTGGTATGTTGATAGGGGGTCTATTATTAGGGTTATTTGGGAATTACCAAAAGCGAATCTTATTAATAACGGCATCAATTTTTATGATGGGGATAAGCTTAACCATTTCAGGATTACTTCCTCAAAGTGGATTTTTCATATTTGTAGTCTGCTGTGCAATAATGGGGCTTTCGGTTCCGTTTTACAGCGGTGTGCAAACAGCTCTTTTTCAGGAGAAAATTAAGCCTGAATATTTAGGACGTGTATTTTCTTTAACTGGAAGTATCATGTCTCTTGCTATGCCAATTGGGTTAATTCTTTCTGGATTCTTTGCTGATAGAATCGATGTAAATCATTGGTTTTTACTATCAGGTATTTTAATTATTTGCATTGCAATAGTTTGCCCAATGATAACTGAGATTAGAAAATTAGATGCAAAATAAAATAGGAGAAACCGTTTCAATAATAAAAGAACATATAAAGGGGAAAAAGCATTTACTTACATTATAAAAGAGAATATCACCGTGAAAGCCCGTTGCTCTGTGTAGAGTTGATTTTCCAATCATATTTCCCCTCCGCGACATCGCCAACCTCTTTGAGTGTATGGCGATGTTTTATTTCGTCAAAAGGCTGTCGGCTCTCCGCATAGTCACAAAGCCATGCGCCGACAGCAGAATGCTGTTCGGGCGTTTCCCCATATTCCTGCATCACGCTCTTGATGTCAGCGGCTTCGGAGGGGGAAAAGACGGACTTGTGCTGCTCCGTACCGAAATGGATAATCGCATCTATGGCTCGCCTGAATACTTCGTTGGCCTTGTAGAGCATATCCGCAAACAGGCTGAGGATATGCCTGCTTGCTTTCAGCGCACTTTGCAGCAGGCGGATGGTCTTGTCCTTCTCCGCTGTGGCTCGGCTTACCGCCATGCTGATGCGATGCTGCTCCCCGGTCTTCTGCTCCCGGAGCTGCCGCAGTGCCGTGTCCCTCTCGGATTCAAAGCTGTCAGCGATTGCCATAGCACTGTCACGCTCCAGTTCGACCGCCCGCTTTGCCTCGGTCAGTGCTTTAGTCCGCTTCGCCACCTCTTTCCTGACGGCATCGGGGAACGATTCTTTGATATGCTCGTTCTCGGCTTTCAGTCTCTCGTTCTCCTGCTCGATGGCTGCGTACTTGCCCTTGCCGAAAAAGTTGGCGATGCCGGACTTTATGCTGTCCGTATTCTCCCTGTCAACCTCTCGCGCACGTTCCTCCTTTTCGGCGATTTCGCTGTCAAGTTCCTCACTGCGCCGCTGCTTCTCTTCGTTCCCGATTTGTAGTTTTTCATGTTCGGATTTGGCATTGTCCGTCTCACGGATCGCAGCATCCCTGTCGGCTTCGGCTGCTTCCTTTTCCGCCTTTACCTGTTCGGCTTCCTGCTTCTGCTTGGCAAGAATGAAGTCAGCGCGTTCAAGATGCTCCTTTCCCGTCTGCTCCTTTGAGGTGCCCCTTTCCATTTCCAGACACTCAGCCAAAACGGTCTGCATCTCGCTCATGGCTTTCTCGTCCAGCTTGCAGGACTTTCCCGTATCGTGGTTCATCCAATCCCATACGATATGGGCGTGCAGGTTGGGCTTCCATGTGGCATTGTCACCGGGTATTCCGTAATACCCCTCGTCACGGTGGATGAACACTTGCAGGGCTGTGACACCCCAACGCTCGTTACACACCTTGCAGAATTTCTGCAACTGCTCCATCGTGGTATCTTCCTTAATGACAACCACGCCCTCCTTGAGCGGAGTGCTGCCACGGACGATGGTCACCTTGCCCGTCTTTTTGTTCACCCTTTCACGGTCTTTGGTCTGCATTGCACGGCCTGTCTTTTCCTTGACCATTGCGGCTATCTGATTGTATCGGTCGGTGAGCGTGGCTTCGCCGAAATCAGGTGATACCCACGTTTCGTTTCTTGCCATAAGGTCGGTGCGTATGTAGAACTTCTCCTTGCGGATATTGGCAAGGTATTCCGCTGTGCGCCTGTTGTGTGCTTCGCTGCTGCCGATGTTGCACGGCTTGATGTTGACGGATGTCTTTTGTGCCATAGGGCTTGTCTGTATTTTGAGTTTCACTTCGGGTTATTAGGGCAGAGCCTTAATCGGTGGGTGCAGGGAGAGGGTCACTTCCTGCTCCGGGTTCTTAGGGGTGGAAGCCACTAAGCGGAGTTTCCAAAGAGGGGGTCACTCTTTGGTCGGGTTGCACAGGGCTGAAAGTCCTTGCCGGGTTCTTAGGGCAGCGTCCTAAGCCCCTCGGGAGAGCCCACAACTTCGGAGCGCAGCGGAGAAGTTATAGTGGGCTATATCTGGGCAAGCCCAGTCCGTCACACCCACCAATGGAGTACCGCTGAAATCCTGCGCTGTACGCCCGTCAGTTCCTCCTGCCTATGTCGGGGTCATCCACTCTGCCAATCGTGCCGTCCTGCGCCTCTTTCGGGTTTTCTACGGGATTGTTTTCATGCTGCCCGTTGTCATTGTCTGCGATATGGGGATTGTCGGTTTTGTCCTCCGCATCCGCTCTGTCTTCCGAACTGTCGGAAACCACAGGCGAACAAAGGGAAGAAGAAAGGGCGGTTGCTCCGTCTGCCGTGCTGTCCGCATCCTGCCTTGGGCATTGGCAACCGTCCGGCACGGTACACGGCTTATCCTCCAACGGTGTATCATTAGAGTATGGTGTCCGTACCCCGCTTGCCTGCCCTTTGGAAACTGCCGCAGGCTTGACATAATGGGGATTGGTCAGCAGGACACCATCCACATACCATCCTGTCAGGAAATGCAGGGTGTGTACGGAAGTGCGGTTGTTGGTTCGGGTGGTCAGCACACCGAGCCTGTTGAAGCTGCCGATGAGCTTTCCGATGGTCTTTCGGTTGCAGCCCATGTACTCCGCAAGTTCCACATCGGAAGCTGCCGCCTGTCCCACCTCCAACTCAATCTCAACTCCCTTGATACGGAAGGCGGTCTTTGTCCGCACGGCTGCGGTCATCAGCCTGTACAGGCACTTCTGCCTGTCGATGGCGGCTTTGCCGTTCAAAAGGAAATCCCACTGCCCGGCGGAAAGGATGGTGCAGTAATGTATGGTCTGTTCGTTCTTGCACATAGTCTATGATATTTATAGGTGTTACACCGGTCAGCTATCTGCCCATGCCATACCCGTGTTCCGGCATGTGGTATTCCCTGTCCGCTGCGATGTAGTTCAGCACATCCTGCAAACGGTCGAGCTGGTCATGGTCAAGCACACGGATGGCGTTGATGGTTATCTTCTGCGTGGCAATCCTGCGGTGGGCGATGTTGCTCTCGCTCATCGTGCCGTCACCGTCCGCATGGACGGAACGGAGGTAGGCATTGACCGCTTCCGTCTGTTCCTTTGAGGGGTACGGTGCTGCCCACCTGTCCTGAATGTAAGCGACCATTTTGCCGACCGCATCAGCTAAAAGTGGGTCATGCCGTGCGATGGCGGCTGTCAAATCTTCTGTCTTCATAAGGCTTCTTGTTTGTTGTCCGTCCGTAAAGAGCCCGGCTTGCGTTTCTTGCCGCTGCGCAACGCTTCGAGCCGTTTGTTGAAATCCTCCTCGTTGCCCGTGTCCGATGTTCCGCCCTGTTCAATCCACTGCATGACTTCATCCTCGAAGAAGTAGAGCCTGTTGCCACGCTTTCGGTACGGTATGCGCTTTTCGGAAGTCATGGCATAGATGGTGGAAGCCGATTTGCCGAGCAGGGCGGCGACTTCTTCAAGGGAAAGCAGGCTACGTTTGCCCGTGTCTTTTCCTGCCGCCTTGCACAGTACCTCGTCCACCTTTCCGGCAAGCTGTTCCACCCGTTCTATCAGGGTGGAAACAGCCTGCGGCAGTTGTTCAAATGTGATGTTACCCATA
>ULUO01029648.1_pt1 | contig 20115 bp, 19 predicted proteins | sample 1958611 | NCBI WGS metagenome assembly ULUO01 (sample SAMEA4835762, study PRJEB28245) | human gut metagenome | biome: gut microbiome; material: fecal sample | place: Denmark | collected 2008
ACTGCTATGTTTGGCGGTCTTGGAACACTTATCCTTGCGCTGGTATGGCTTTACTCATGCATGATGATTCTTTTCTTCGGAGCTGAATTCAATTCTCTCATCAGCCATGATTATGTGTCAGCCCAGCGTATTAAGCACTGAAAAGCAGATTTATGCCATTCAGAGTGTAAACATATTTCCGCTCATCTCCTTTTCAAAACTGAATGCCCTGGTATGCACGTTAAAATTATCAAGATACGCAAGAAGTGTCGCATCAATTGCAGTGCCTGTCCTTAGCATCAGTTCTTTCACGTTAAAATTATCTGCCAGAGGTCCGAGCAATGTTGAATCATTAAATGGCACACCGATTGTCCATGTGTTCCCATTATACCCTATGATGCATATGCCTTTCTGGCTTTCAAGCGGACTCAGATTATCTGTCAGCTTACTTGCATATCTGCTATAAAAAAATGTGAAGTTATCTCCCGGCTTTATTGACCAGTCAGGATTGAGTATGCATATCGAACGATTTACTGCCTGATGATTCCAGCAGCTGTTAAAATCAAGCCCGCCATCAAGGACAAGCGGACTGTTCTTTTCTATATCGTCATAATCAGGACTTTTGATTCCAAACTGCTCTGCTATCTCATCAGCAGTTTCGCGCAACAGCCGCCTTGTCTCCTGGCATCTGTTATAGTAATATGAGTCATAATAGACGTTCCTCTTATTATCTCCAAGCCCATACATCTCTGCTAGCTTATCTCCTTCAAGCATACATGTCTGTGCCATAAAAACTGCATTGTACTTTTGCATGCGCTCATACACTCTGCCTAATATCTGTGAATCTGTCTTACATTCATGATCCTTTAAATAATCCGGATTGCTGTAGAAACTTTTTATGTTATAGAATTCTGAATACATACAGTTTTTCACATCTGTTTCAGTAACCTCGTTCCTGCTGTAAGCATCCATTAAATATATAATTTTAGTGTCTTCTTCACATAGAAAATTTCTCACTTTAGCCTCAGAAATTACACTTTTTGAAGCATTGCTGTAATTATCAGATATAATAGGTGTATTATCATCACCTGATAATTCCAGTGTGTCAACACCGGCATCTTCCTTGCCCACATTTGTATTATATATATCTGTATATGTTGTTCTACTATAATTTTCCGATATCATGTACTGGTTCTCTTCACTGCTATTCTTTACCCTGTTAATCTGCATATCTGCCACCTCGTAATTCTCCTCTATGCACGGATATCATATCCATGCATAGAGGTATTTGTTATAACATTACTTTTTTAATCTCCCAGCTCATAATAATAGTATATCGTCATACCCGGAATAAAACTGAATGATGATGAGGATGCTTTCACACTAATCTGCCAGGTTCCATTTACATTATGATTTCCGGTTGAATCTTTGACATATCCCATATCAATTGATGACCTTGAGTATCTGCTTTATTTCCTGAAGAATCGTTTACAGTCATTTCTGCATCTGACTTGCCTGTCCTTACGAGACAGATTGCTGCCGTATCAAATGATGAATAGTCCACACGGACAATATAATTTTTTATTTCGCCTTTTGCCGGCCAGACCATATTTATTACCTTTGCCAATAATATATAATTATTATGACATTTTTACAATACGTTTTTCCCAAGTGGTACTTTTCCGTTCCCAAGTGGACATGCAGTGCACAGTTTATGCCAATTATTGCTACAATATATGCAAAAAACAGACATATGGAATACTTTACATTCCACATATCTGCCTCTTTCTTTGCACATATTAGTTTAATACACTATTCCGCTGTCTTAAGCTTCGTACCCGGATAGAAGAATTCCAGTACATCCGAATAGCTCATAGCACTGTTTACCATCATATAGACTGCATTCTGGCTCATTCCAATTCCGTGTCCGTAGCCTCCGCCTGTTATCTTAAAGCCTGCACCGTTGTCCGCAGGCTCAAATATACAGAATGCGCTTGGAAGATTTGACATATTCCTGAAGTTTCCTTCAGCAGTCACAAGCGGAACGTCAGCAACACCGAACATATATCTGATATTATTCTCGCCTGATATTCTTACTGTTGCATTGCTTCCCGCAACTATCACTGATACGACAGCTCCGCCTGCCACACGCTTCTCAACTGTTATATTGTTGATTGTACCTACCGTTGATATGCTTTTCTTTATGTAATCTCCCGAATCACTGCGCACAAGAATCTTATCCGGATAAGCGGCTATTCTTCCTGCAAGCTTGCTGTTGAAGCTGTCCGAAAGTTCTTTGGCTGTTACATTAAGCTCCCATCTGTACAGTTCTGAACGTCTGTCATAATCCTTATATTTTGTGTTCTTGATAAATGCCCTGAAGTTATCCTCAACCGTAAGATCCATATTCACAGGCTCACTTCCGACCGCCTGCGATACAAAGTATGGATAATCATCCGGCTCGCTTCCCCAAAGGCTTACATCCGTTGTTACACCACATGAGGTTGAATAATAATAGGTCTGGACAGGTTCATCATTATATGTAAGTATCTCACCCTCAGTCTGCTCTATTGCTTCGTTGGATGCAGCACTGTCAGTCACGTTGTTGTATACCTGATATAGTGTACTGTCATCAAGATGTGCTCCAAGTGACACATAATTATTATTATCAAGCTCCCTGTATACATAGCTTCTTGCACATACAGCCTGAACCTTGAGCGCTTCTGTTCCGTAACTTACAGGCATCTCACTCGGGACAACCCTTTTAAGATACTGTTCAATCGGAACTTCATTAATGATTACAAGTCCGCCTTCCTCGGAGGATATCTCGATTGTTCCGTCGTACTCGGGATTGCCATAGGCACGGCTGACTGACTTAAGTATCACCTTACCGCCGTTATCGGGAACTACCTTCATTCTGCCATTGGTAAGATATACCGATGATGCATCGGCATTTATTATATCGCCGGCTTCATGGCGCTCGGAAGAATCCTCCCTGCTTCCGTATACAATTGTAAATGCACTGCTGCACGTTAATTCTGCCCGTGCATGATAGAGCGAAGCAAAATTGTCCGTCTTAAGGAGTACTCTTACATTATCCGCATTAAGAGGCTTTGTTATTGCTGCACCGCAGATTTTCCCATCTGCCACAATAAAATTCGAAAGGTCATAACCTACTATGAGTGCGCCATAATCTTTTAGTGAAAGCTCTCCATAGGTTCTGTATATTCTGTATCTATCATCAAGAGGCACCTTGCCATAGCCTTCAATCTCTATGTAATCCTTATCGGCAGAAAGAACCTTGCCGCTTATCGTGTCCGTCTTGGTATTGACTGCCGTAACCCTGCCCTGTTCAAGATTAATATCGGCCATTACATTGTCAATATTCTGAGACAGCTTACTGACTTTGTATTCACGTTTTACGCCGCCTACAAATACTGACAGCGTATTGCCGTTTCCATATATCACCCATGCATTGCGCAGAGTAGTCTTGTCCTCCGTCTTCTGCACACACAGAATCTCTTTGCCACGTACAATTAATGTTGCACTTCTGTCGATAGCGTAATCAAGGGCTATTCCTGCAAAATGCATTATACCGTCATCAGTGTATGCCTGCCATTCCGATGCGTTGCCGACATTGGACGGTGTACCTACAACTGTTGTGGTTATACTTGTCACACTGTTTCCGTTAGGCATATATTTTAGAAGTCGTATGTATGCATTTACAAAGTCATTCTTTTTAATTACCGCATTGTCTTTCCCTGTAAGGCTTATTCCGACAGCTTCTGCATCAGAACCGCACTTTGCAGCGAATCTTTTAAAGTCCTTCTCAGTAACATAACCATTCGGATTATCATTTGATATATATCCGTTATTAACAGCATACTGTACATATCCCGTATACCACCCGGAAGCAGCGTCATATGTATTAAAGGCTGCCATCTCATCATCCGTAACACATGCACCGGCTATAAGCTTGGCTGCCTCAGCTCTTGTAATTCCCTTATCTTTCCTGTCCGCAAACATAACAAAATACAACAGCACACACACTGCAACAAGCGCCGCAAATACTGCCGCCATGGTTATAAGCTTAAGTTTCTTTCCGTGAAACCATCCTGATGTATGCATCTGATACCCCCATTTCCAAATATATTACATAAAATATATATAATCATCAGACTGCCATAATATGCACTATACTAAAAGAAGCCCGAACCCTAAGGCTCAAGCTTCTTTTAAAATGCTCCCAAAATGCCGTTTCCCACGATCTCGACGCCTAGCAAAGCTAGGTGGGTAACCGCATGCAATCCGCTGCCTTCCACTGACTGATGCGCTAATGCGCACCGTGACAATTATGTCACCGGAGGCCTGACATTAGATTACAGATATAAGAATCCCTGTCAATAAATGTAGGTTCAAAATAGTGGGTTGGCGAACACCCCAGGAAACATATCATCAAGCACTTCCTGATGTTTATATTATATGCTACTTCCCAAAAAATATCAACACACTTTTACTTTTCCGGAAAGTACATTTTTATAATCTTCAAGATTTTTCGCAAGCAGTGCCGGTGTATCAAGATGATATGGGCACATTGACCTGCAGTGGCCACAGTGCATACAATCCTCTATCTTCATCATCTTTGCCTGCACCTCCGGCGTAAGCTGGAGTTCTGACGGGGAACGTCTGAGAAGGAGTGACATTCTTGCACAGTTATTTATCTCTATTCCTGCCGGGCATGGCATGCAATATCCGCAGCCACGGCAGAAATCTCCCTGAAGCTGCTTTCTGTCATTATCAATCAACGCTCTTATGTCATCTGTCATTGCAGGTGGATTAGTTACATATGAAAGAAACTCGTCAAGTTCACTTTCTCTCTGGACGCCCCATATCGGCAGGACATTATCGAACTCAGCTTCAAATGCATATGCGGCCCTTGAATCCGTTATAAGACCGCCTGACAGCGCTTTCATTGCAATAAATCCCATATCTGCCTGTTTGCATTTTGTGACAAGTTCTATATCTTCATCCGACGCAAGATAACAGAACGGAAACTGCAATGTCTCATAAAGACCGGAATCAATTGCCTCATGAGCTACCTTGAGGCGGTGATTCGTTATGCCGATATGCTTTATCATGCCATTCTGCTTTGCTTCAAGCATAGCCTCATAAAGACCTGTACCATCTCCCGGTTTAGGGCAGAATGACGGATTGTGAAACTGATATATGTCGATATAATCTGTCTGAAGATTATCAAGACTTGTTCTTATATCCTTCCAGAATTCATCTGCATTCTTTGCAGCTGTCTTTGTCGCAATAATAACTTTGTCGCGCATCCCCTTGAATGCAAGTCCAAGCTTATGCTCACTGTCTGTATAGAATCTTGCAGTATCAAAGAATGTAACACCGCCGTCATAAGCCTTCTGAAGAATTCTTACAGCTTCGTCATCTGATACACGCTGTATAGGAAGCGCACCAAAACCATTCTTATCCGTAACTATTCCCGTCTTGCCAAGCTTTACTGTTGCCATATGTTAATCTCCCATTACGCAGCACCGAGTGCCGCTCTGATTATAATTACAAAACCGCCAATATGTTCTGAAAAAGGCACCATGCAGGACTCATCTGCATGGTGCCTAATTGTATCACAGCTAATCTTATTAGTCAATTATTATCAGATGCACATCAGATAAGTGACTCGTAAAGCTTAGTGATATCTACAACACTTGTCTCCTTAGGGTTACCAGGACGGCATGCATCATCATATGCTGACTGTGCAAGGAAAGGTATATCTTCTCTCTTAACGATATCCTTAAGATTCTTAGGAATACCAACATCTTCAGCAAGCTTTCTTACAGCATCGACAGCTGCCTTACGATATTCTTCCTGAGTCATGTTCTCTGTTCCTTCAACGCCCATTGCCTTAGCAATGTCACGATACTTCTCACCTGTTGCATCTGCATTATATTCCATTACAGTAGGAAGAATGATGGCATTGGCGATTCCATGAGGTGTATCATAGAGAGCACCAAGCGGATGTGCCATTGAATGAACGATACCAAGGCCTACATTAGAGAAGCCCATACCTGCCACATACTGACCGAGAGCCATTCCTTCACGTCCTTCAGGTGTATTGGCAACTGCACCTCTGAGTGATCTTGAGATAATCTCGATTGCCTTAAGATGGAACATATCTGAGAGTTCCCATGCTCCTGCTGTTATGTAGCCTTCAATTGCATGTGTAAGTGCATCCATTCCTGTTGCGGCTGTAAGTCCCTTAGGCATTGATGACATCATGTCAGGGTCGATAAATGCAACTACAGGAATATCATGTGGATCAACACATACCATCTTACGATTCTTCTGAGTATCTGTGATTACATAGTTGATTGTAACTTCTGCAGCTGTACCTGCTGTTGTCGGAACTGCAAATATAGGCACTGCCTTATTCTTAGTATCAACTGCACCCTCAAGACTTATTACATCTGCGTGCTCAGGGTTGGCAATTATGATTCCGACAGCCTTAGCTGTATCCATTGATGAACCACCGCCAATTGCAATAATGTAATCAGCTTCTGCCTTCTTATAAGCCTCTACGCCTGACTGCACATTCTCAATTGTCGGATTAGGCTTGATGTTGGAATACAATTCATATGCAAGACCTGCTTTGTCAAGTTCGTCAAGAACCTTCTTCGTTACTCCGAACTTAACAAGGTCAGGGTCAGAACATACAAATGCCTTCTTTAATCCACGTCCCTTGGTCTCTGTTGGAATTGCGCTGATTGCGCCTGCTCCGTGATAAGATGTCTCATTAAGAATAAAACGATTCATGAATATATACCTCCTTGAAATAAGTCTTACCTTTAAACTGTTAAAATTATAACACATTTGTTTTTGAAATTAAACACTAAATTGACAAATTTTTCAAAATTTATCTTCAATTTATTATTATTTTATATTTTGTGTACATAAAGTAAAATATTTACACATAGTTTTAAATAATGCTACAGATTGGAAATTATGTCCGATGTCCGTTATTAAAAGGTTACTCATAGTAATTATGGCAGCTCTTCTGTCATTTACAATACCGTTCCAATACCGTATATACGCTGCAGCAACCCGCACACCGGCTGCCCTGTCACAGTTATATGCACGTTACGCCGCACTCATTGATGCCGACAGCGGTCGCGTGTTGTTTGAAAAAAACGGGTATGAAGCAGCTCCCAATGCAAGCACAACCAAAATAATGACATGCCTGCTTGCATTAGAGCTCGGTAATCCGGATGATGTTGTTACCGTATCTTCGTATGCTGCCTCTATGCCCGATGTACAGCTTAATATCAAAAAAGGCGAACGCTACAGGCTGAATGACCTTCTCTACTCACTTATGCTGCAGTCACACAATGACAGTGCCGTGGCAATTGCAGAGCACATAGCTTCATCATATCTTGATGGCGGTTCATACCACTCTGATGCAGCAAGCCGTTCATCTGAAGAAAGCCGCAGACTTGTGCAGATATTTGCAGCCGCAATGAATGAACGCGCAGTTGCAATCGGATGTTCAAGTGCACATTTTGTCACACCCAACGGGCTTGATGCAGAGGATGAAAATGGCCCTCATTCTATATCTGCTGTTGATCTTGCAAGAATACTTGCAGTCTGTATACAGAATGAAGAATTTATACATATAACAAGAACCGGGAATTATTCATTTAACAATCTGGACAATACCGCCACACGCAGCGTGCACAATACTAATGCTTTTCTTGATATGATGGATGGTGTAATATGTGGCAAGACCGGATTCACCGGCAATGCCGGCTACTGCTATACATGTGCATACGCAAGCGACGGAAGACGTTTTGTGAGCGTTGTACTTGCCTGCGGATGGCCCGGCAACAAAACCTATAAATGGAAAGATACACGCAAAATCCTCGAGTATGCAAAAGCTTCTTATTACTACAGGGATATTATTGTTCCCATTGATGATTATCGCAATATATGCGTTTCTGACGGCACAACCGAATATGTGGAAACATATATACCCGACAGTCTTTCTATGCTGATTGCCGATACAGATGTGGTAAATGTTACATACAATCTCCCGGGTACCATTAAAGCTCCCGTAAATGACAAAGATATCGTCGGAAGTGCAGACATCTATATTAACGATTCATTAACTGCCAGTCTTCCGATATATGCACGCGGCAATTGCACAAAAATTGATTATATTTTCTGTGTAAGGAAAATACTGTTATACTTCACGCTTATGAACTATTGAAAAATCATTAGCTGTATAATATAATATGAAAAAGAATTTTGAAAGGACACTTGGACATGATAAAGATATACAAAGCATTTCCGGGAGGAAAGCATAAAGTACTTACAATGAGTTATGATGATGGCAAGTTTGCAGACCGTAAGCTTGTTGATATTTTTAATAAATATGGCATAAAAGGAACATTCAATCTAAATTCAGGCTTATATAATGACGGCAAGCGTATTGACCCGTCAGAATGGCGTGAATTATATAAAGGACATGAGGTTGCTGCACACACACTCACGCATCCTACTATTGACAGATGCCCTTCTGTCGAGATTGTTCAGGAACTTCTTGAGGACCGCAAGTTTCTTGAGAGCGTAATGGGCTATCCTATCCGTGGCATAGCATATCCTAACGGTTCATACAGCAAGCGCATCGGAAGCATTGCCAGAAGCATCGGCTATGTATATGGCCGTGCTGTAGGTGATTCATACGCAATGGTTCATGCAACTGAGCTCGCCAATAATGATGCACAGGGTCCTGTTCCTGTAGGTGATGAGACAGGCTTTTCTCTTCCGTCTGACTTCATGGAATGGAAAGCAACGTGCCACCATAAGCATAACCTTATGAAGTTTGGCGAGAACTTTAAGGCATTGTATAAAAAACAGTATCTCTATATGATGTATGTATGGGGACATAGCTATGAATTTGAGAATGACAACAACTGGAATCTCATGGATGAGTTCTGTTCACTCATAGGCGGTCAGGATGATATATGGTATGCAACCAATATTGAGATTGTTGATTACATGGATGTGTTTGACAGACTACAGTTTGCCGCAGACTTAAGCTTTGTTTATAACCCGTCCGCTGCATCTGCATGGCTCATTATAAACGACACTCATGTGGTTGAAGTCAAAGGCGGTACTACTGTTGATCTTAAGCAGTATGACAACTGAGAATTGCAATGTCTATTGAAAATTTGTAATGTAAAAAGCTTACATATTCAGGCAATATATTGCCGGATATGTAAGCTTTATTTTTATATCAGTATGCAGATTAATACATGCTTCCACCCGGAATCTTACGCATCATGAATGCCGAATCCTGTGCAAATGTAATTGCATCATCCCTTGTCACAAGTCCTCTCTGATACAGATCATATATTGCATCATCCATGGTAATCATGCCATCCTTACGGTTAGTCTGGATAATACTCATAATCTGTGGTGTCTTTGATTCACGTATAAGATTGCGGATGGCAGAATTGGCAAACATTACTTCAAATGCTGCAACTCTGGCTCTTCTGTCGGCAGTTGGCATAAGCTGCTGTGATATAACCGCTTCGAGAACCATGGCAAGCTGGACTCTTATCTGCTGCTGCTGATGAGGCGGGAATACGTCTATGATACGGTCAATTGTGGCTGCCGCTCCGATTGTATGCAGTGTTGAAAGAACCAGATGTCCTGTTTCGGCAGCTGTTATTGCTGTTGAAATAGTCTCAAGATCTCGCATCTCACCTACAAGGATTACATCAGGATCTTCACGGAGCGCAGCTCTTAGTGCCGCTGCATATGAAAGTGTATCAAGTCCGATCTCTCGCTGGTTAATCATGGATTTCCTGTGGTTGTGAAGGTACTCGATAGGATCCTCAAGTGTAATTATATGCGCGTCCCTTGAATCATTAATCTTATCAATTATTGATGCAAGTGTTGTAGACTTACCACTACCTGTAGGCCCTGTTACAAGAATAAGACCTCTCTTTTTCTTGTAAAGTTCAATAACATCCTCTGAAAGACCAAGCTGCTCCGGCTTTGGAATCTGCATTCCTACAATACGGAGAGCACACGCACACGCACCCTTCTGCTTATATGCATTAACACGGAATCGTCCTGTGCTTCCGAGTGCGAATGAAAAGTCAATCTCTCCTCTCTCTTCGTATGCAGCTCTCTGCTTGTCATTCATAAGGCTATACACCATACGCTGTGTATCCTCGGGACTAAGCTCCGGATAGTCAAGCGGAATAAGTGAACCGTTAACTCGAACCATCGGAGGAATACCGACTGTTATATGAATATCAGATGCCCCCATATCTTTTCCTTTGTTGAGCACCTGCTCAACTGTCGCTAAATCTACAACCATTTTATCTTACTCTCCATTCCTATGCATAATCTAATTGCTCATTTATAGTCTTATTCCAGGCAGTTATTACTTCTCAACCTCATATGTTACCTTAACCATCTCTGACATTGATGTTGTTCCGTCAAGAACATACTTGGCAGCAGACGCCTTAAGGGTACTCATGCCTTCCTCAATTGCCTGCTCCTTAATCTCATCAGCAGACTTGCCCCTGGCTATCATCGACTTTATCTTTGGTGTGATAGTCATTATCTCATAGATACCTATACGTCCCTTATAGCCCGTATTATCACACATCTTACATCCACATGGCTCATAAAGTACAATATCTTCTGAAGGGTCTACCGCAAGCTCCTCCTTCTCTTCAGCAGTTGCAAGTCTTGGCTTCTTACACTCACACAGTCGTCTGACAAGACGCTGTGCGATAATACCAACAAGTGAGTCTGCGATAAGATATGGCTCAACACCCATATCTGCAAGTCTCGAAATAGAATTGGCAGTACTGTTTGTATGAAGTGTACTTACAACAAGGTGACCTGTGATAGATGCTCTTACGGCAATCTCTGCTGTTTCTGAATCTCGAATCTCACCAATCATGATGATATCAGGATCCTGTCGGAGAATTGAACGAAGTGCATTGGCAAATGTCATGTCTGCCTTATTATTAACCTGTACCTGGTTAATTCCATCTATATTAGCCTCGACAGGGTCTTCTACTGTTATAATATTAACTTCTTCACTATTAAGTGAACTTAAAGCCGTATAAAGTGTTGTAGACTTACCACTACCTGTAGGTCCTGTTACAAGGATAATTCCATGCGGATTCTTAAGTATGTTATCAAACTTGACAAGATCAGTAGGTGTAAGTCCAAGATCACTCTTCTGCTTCTTGAAGCCTTCCTTGGATGCAAGTCTCATAACGACTTTCTCGCCATATACTGTAGGCAGGTTAGAAACTCGGATATCATACTCTCTGTTATCTACAATTATGGTGATACGACCGTCCTGAGGCTTACGCTTTTCGGAAATATCCATTCCCGACATAATCTTAAGTCGTGCAGTAATAGCTCCGAGAAGAGACTTATCATATTCAATTACTTCCCTGAGCACACCATCGACACGGTATCTGACACGTATAGACTCCTCAAACGGTTCGATATGTATATCGGATGCCCTCTGTCTTGCAGCCTGTTCGATAATGCTGTTAACAAGCTGTACAATAGGTGCATTCTCGACATCTTCCTTACGGAGCTTCTCTTCTTCGCTTTCCTCCTGAACAAGTCCCTGCTCCTTCTTATACATCTCAGCAATATTCTGTGCCTGTTTCTTACCGAATACACGGTCAAAATATGCTCTTATGTCAGAAGCATTAGCAAGATAAGGTGCAACCTGCTTGCCCGTAATAATGTTAATATCATCCATCGCAAGGATATTCATAGGGTCGGCCATTGCAACCTGGATAACACCGGCATTATTCTTGTCATATCTCATTGGAACAAGTGTATACTTACGCATAACTTCTTCCGGTATAAGATCCCTTACATTCTCTTCCGGTTCCTCAACCTGCAGATCAATGAATTCGATATTAAGCATCTCACAAAGGATATCATTAATCTTTTCCTGCGTCACATATCCAAGCTCAACGAGCATCTCACCGAGCATGCGTCCCTTTTCTTTTTGCTCTTTAAGTGCCATATTAAGCTGATTCTGGTTGATAAGTCCTCTGCTCATCAGAACGTCGCCCAGTCTAATCTTTTTCCTGTAATTCATGCTCCCTCTTTCTGCCGGCACTCCGGCCAATCTTTCATAATATTAAAATTATATTACATAATCACAAAATATTCAATCGTTAAGGGACTATTATTTGTGATATTGCATAAGAATCTTCCTTGCTTAATATAACTTTTCCGTATAAATCATTGTAATTAACACCACAGACATATCTTGCAGAGAGGTCGGTATCAGCAATCTCAAACTTTCCATCAGCAGATATTACAATATCTGAGAATTCAAATATAAAACAGATGTCAAGTGTCGATGCTCCATTGGAGATATTGGATTTGAATACCAGATCCAGGTAATTGGCATGCGTAACATCATGATTATCCAGTCTGTACAAAAATAAGGCATCCACAAGTTCAGTGCTGTTGACCCATTCATTATTATACTGGAACAGATACGAACTGTCTTTGGACGCTTTATAAAGCATACGGAATGTGAGATCTTCTGTCTCTGTCTTTATAGTGTCTTTGCATTCACCGATAATATTATCAATTACATTCATATCCAATGCCTGTACAGAATCCGCATAACATGCAACCCTGTCTACATGGAACTGTTTCCGGCTTTCAGCTATTGATATTCCTTGTTCTGCAAGCTCTTCCGCAGATGCTTCACATGTCACGGTTATGACATCCCCGGCTTTTATCCCTGTAGCTTTATCCAGAGTAAAGGCAATATTCTTAAGCCTGTCATCCTGCCATTTGTTGAGGACATTAGCATATGCATCAGGGCTTATTCCCGCAACAACCACTTCAACATTGGAAAATATGTCAATTACGCTTCCATCCCCGAGTCCGCTTACCTCAGCAGCAAACTTTGCTCCGGCAACACGGCATCCTATCTTGTCCGCAAGAGATCTGTCGTAGAGGACGCTTATTGTCACTTTATCACCGTTAGAAAGCTTATCAGCTGCATCAGCGCTGGCACTAATGCCATCAACAAACGTGTCAATATTGCGGATAATAACTGCGTTCTTCTCATTACCGGCAAGCCTTTCATAGAGCTTCTTGGTATCGACCGAGCAGCTGACAGTTCCGGCACCGTCAGCTCCGCCAAAGCTTACGTTAATATAATCAGACATATTAATCTGTCCGCGCCCCCTGTCCATAAAGACAAAAAGAAGCACAGCCGTTATGGCAACGAGTACTCCTATCGTAAGCAGCAGTACCTTTGCATTTATATTTTTATGTTCTTTTTTACCATCCATATTGATTAAAATTATAACAAAAATGCAGCCGCCACGCAAGGTAACGGCTGCATCTGCTGATTACAATTGTTTTAAATATCTGTAACAGAAATATGTATTATTTATTAAAGACGTACGCTGCCCGGCTTGCCGTTAACAACATAATAAGCAACATTCTCTTCCGGCTTAACATAAATATCCAGTGACTTGAATGTCTTCTTACCTGTATCAGCAGCAGCAGCTTCCTTAACCTTAGCAACTATATCATCAGCATTATATTCACGTCCGGCATACTGCAGGAACATGTTAATCTTCTTGTCTGCTGCCTTAGCTGTTGCATCTGCAGTCTTCTTAGCTACTGTTGCCTTAGCTGTCTTTACTGCCTTCTTAACTTCAGCCTTAGCTGCTGTCTTAGCTGTTCTGGCTTTCTTTGGAGCCTCCTTGGCTGCGGCCTTAACTACTTCGGCTTCCTTAACTGCTTCTGCCTTAGTCTCCTTAACTGCATTCACAACAGATGCCTTAACTGAGCTGACAGCCTCTTTAGCTGCCTCTGTCTTGGTTTCAGCCGGCTTAACTGCCTTAGTCTCTGTCTTAGCTGTCTTCGCTTCTGCCTTTGTATTAACTGCCTTAGTTGTCTTACTTTCCATTAATAACCACCATTCCTTTTTGAATTATTCATACTGTTTGTATACAAGTTCTAATCAATTGGTATTATATACCATAAAAACTTTAATAGCAAATTAAATTTCACTAAACTGCCACTAAACCGGCGCTTTAAAAGCAAAGTCCTCTTTCATTTTTTCAAGAGCTCTTTTTTCTATTCTGCTTACATAGCTTCTGCTGATATTCATTTTCTGCGCGATTTCGCGCTGTGTAATCTCCTGTGTCCCGTATAGGCCATATCTCATAATTATAATCTCCCGCTCTCTGTCTGTAAGTTTTTTTTCAACTGCACTATACAGTTTCTTTACATCCTGTCTAAGCTCGTAATCCTCAACAACCGTATCTTCACTTGTTCCTATTATTTCTATAAGATTTATCTCATTGCCTTCTTTGTCCTTACCTACCGGCTCATATATTGAAATCTCCCGGCTTTTTCGCCGGTCGCTTCTTAGCAGCATAAGAAGTTCATTATCAATGCATTTGGCAGCATATGTTGCGAGTCTGATACTTTTGTTCATGTCAAATGTATTAACGGCCTTTATAAGTCCTATCGTTCCTACTGACAGGAGATCTTCCGTATCGCGGTCTGCGCAGGCATATTTTTTCACTATATGTGCAACGAGCCGCATATTCTTTTCGATAAGTTTATTTCTGGCCTCCAGGTCACCTTCCCTGCATTTTTTCAGATATATCTTCTCTTCTTCGCTAGATAACGGCTTATCAAAAATTTTCAAAAGAAAGGCACCCCACCACATCCATTAATATATAATATGTGGTAAAGTGCCGTATGTTGCTTTTCCGATTCAGAGTTTGTTAAGAGTGATTAGTCATGTCTTCTAAGAATATCATATCTGTCAAGCTTTGTTCCGAGATTAATCCAGAGCTTCTGCTTAGGATGAGGTGCGCATTCCATCGAATTACCTTCATCATCCTTAATCTCAATAACACTGCATTCAATGTTAGTGCCATCCGGCTTCATGACTTCTATAGTTTCTCCTACAGAGAACTTGTTTCGCTGTTCAACAGAATACAATCCATCCCCGTTACAGTCACCTACTATTCCGAGATATGTGTATTCATGCTCATATGTATTGCTGTCATAAATCTGCGTATCTTTATCAGGTTTTCCAAAGAAAAATCCCGTTGTATACTGTCTGTAAGTACACTTTGAAATCTCTGATTTGTAGAACGGAATCCTGCTTCTGTAATATTCAGGATCCCTGAGGTAATCATCAATTGCGAGTCTGTATGTCCTTGCAACAGTTGCAACATACAGTGCAGTCTTCATTCTTCCTTCAATCTTAAAACTGTCAATTCCCGCCTCAACAAGCTCAGGAATATGTTCAATCATGCACAGGTCTTTTGAATTGAAGATAAATGTTCCGCGTTCATTCTCATATACAGGCATATACTCGCCCGGTCTTGATTCCTCTACAACAGAATACTTCCATCTGCATGGATGTGTGCAGGCTCCCTGATTGGCATCCCTTCCTGCCATAAAGCTGCTCAGAAGACATCTTCCTGAATATGATATACACATTGCTCCATGTATAAATGTCTCTATCTCAAGGTCATCAGGAATATTCTTTCTTATCGTCTTAATCTCTTCAAGTGAAAGTTCTCTTGCAGTAACAACTCTTCTCGCACCCATCTTATACCAGAAATTAAATGTCGCATAATTGGTATTGTTTGCCTGTGTACTGATATGAATGTCAACATCAGGAAGCACTTCCTTTGCAATTGTGAACATTCCCGGATCAGATATAATCAGGGCATCCATACCTACCTGCTTAAGTTCTTCAAAATATTCCCTTGCACCATCAAGGTCTTTGTTATGGGCGAGAATATTGGCAGTGACATAGACCTTTACATCATGTGCATGTGCGAATTCCACGCCCTCCTTCATCTCTTCAAGTGAAAAGTTCTTTGCTTTTGCTCTGAGACCGAAAGCTTCACCTCCGATATAGACAGCGTCAGCGCCGAACATGACTGCAACCTTGAGTACTTCAAGGCTGCTTGCCGGTATAAGAAGTTCTATATTACGGCCATTGTGAATATGATCAGGCATTATTATCCTCCATTCTTTTTACAGACATTGTAATTCCATCTCCGATAGGAACTATCGATGTTATCAGTTCGTTCATATGCGTAAGTTCATACATATACTCACGCATCCTTGCATGAATTGTTCTGTCACGCCTCGTCACCGCATATCTTGACTCAGCTATGCTGCCTTCCTGCAGTACATTATCCGATATCAGCACTGCTGACGTTTTCATTACCCTTAACACTTCGGGTAGAAAATTAATATACTGAGCTTTAGCTGCATCCATAAAGACAAAGTCATACTCCTGTGAAGGCAGATCTTTCAGTATATTCATTGCGTCGCCCTCAAGAAGCGTAATCTGACTTTCTTTACCGGCTCTCGCAATATTGTGTCTTGCCTGCTCTATGCGGATGTCATAGTTCTCTATCGTTGTTATATGGCAGTCACTGTCTACATTCATACTCATAAGTATTGATGAATATCCGACAGCTGCCCCTACCTCAAGAATGCCTGCGGGCTTTTTGACCGCAAGCATTACTTTAAGGAAATTCTCCATCTCTTTGCGTATAACCGGAACACCTGCCGCCTTTGCCTCATTCTCAATCTCAGCAAGCACTCCTTCGTTATCTGCATTAAGGGAATTAATATATGATACTATTCTTTCATTAACTATCATTGTGTACCACCATCAGTACCTTCTGTATCCGTACTGCCGCCACAGAGTACCGCAAGTATCTGCGTAGGCTTCATGGATGTATCAACTGTATATGTTCCTGCTTTGCACTTGCCTTTATATTCAGACAGTGCAAGCTGTGCTTTGAATATAAGCTTGTCTTCGATAAGTCCTCTGTCATACAGGATATCCGTAAGTCTGGAGTCTGTTATATTAACCGGAATAGTCACCTCTACCTGTCTTGCATTCTCCTGGGTATCAACAGACTGTTCATCAAATATTTTTGCGCCAAATGCAAATCCTTTTGCACCTATAAAATATATAAGCACAACAGCTATTATTACTACTATAATGTTCACTATAACGCCAATTCCAAATCTGACATTCTTATCTTCCATTCAAACCACCATTCAAAATTAATTAACTCAATCAAGAAAATCCACATTCATATCAAGGCATCCGGTAACTGCATTACCTATAGACTGCACCATCCTGGCAAGACAAAGCTCCGCCTGAAGAAAATCACTTACTTCCTGATGCTTTCTTAACTCGGCATAATTCTTACGGAACGTCTCAACACGGTCAAACATTCCGTCTGAATCCTCCGAATTCTGAAGTTCAAAATTCTGTCTGCGGAGTTCATTAGTCTCTCTCAAAAGACCGGGATACTGTTCAAGTATCTTATATGCTTCTTTGTATTCTGCATACTCCCTGCTTGTCCTTATAGCCCTGCACAGTTCATCTGTAAGCCTCTCAACCTCACTCATGCCAATGCCCCCTTAATCATCAACCTCCATAATGATTGGAAGTATTACAGGATTTCTCTTCATCTTCTTCCAGAGAAAATCACTTAATGTATCCTTAATTGTGCCCTTAATCTTACCCCAGTCAGTTACGTTACGGTCGAGGCAGTCAAGTACAGCCTGCTCAATAACAGCCCTGGCTTCTTCCATGAGGCCCTCTGACTCTCTTACATATACAAATCCTCTTGAAACAATATCAGGACCTGCAAGGAGCTGGTTGCTGTACTTCTCAAGCGTAAGTACGACAACGATAATTCCGTTCTCAGCAAGATTCTGTCTGTCTCTTAAGACAATATTACCTACATCTCCGACACCAAGTCCGTCAACAAGTACAGCTCCGGTCTGTACCTTATCAACTACCTCTGCCTTCTCCTGACTCATCTCAAGCACATCACCTGAATGAAGTACAAATATATCATCCTTGTCAATTCCCAAGCCTTCAGCAAGCTCCTTCTGAGCCATAAGATGTCTGTACTCGCCATGTACTGGAACTGCATACTTAGGCTTTACAAGTGAATATATCAGCTTAATCTCTTCCTCACATGCATGTCCTGATACATGTGTATCCTGGAAGATAACCTTGGCTCCCTTCATTCCGAGCTCATTGATTACTCTTGCAACAGACTTCTCATTGCCCGGAATAGGTGTAGAACTGAATATAACAGTATCTCCCGGCTCAATCGTTACCTTACGGTGAAGGTTCGCTGCCATTCTTGAAAGAGCTGCCATAGACTCACCCTGGCTTCCGGTTGTTATAAGAACAATCTGCTCATTAGCGTAATTCTTCATCTGCTCAGTCTCAATAAGTGTTCCGTCCGGTATATCAAGGTATCCGAGCTCACTTGCAACATTAATAATGTTAACCATGCTTCGTCCCTCAACACACACCTTGCGTCCGTACTTGATGGCACAGTTAATTATCTGCTGTACTCGGTCAACATTAGATGCAAATGTAGCAATAATAAGTCTGCTCTGCTTATTGTCATTAAAAATATTATCAAATGTCTTGCCGACTGTTCTCTCTGACATAGTGAATCCGGGTCTTAAGACATTCGTACTGTCGCACATAAGTGCAAGGACACCCTTCTTGCCTATCTCACCAAATCTCTGAAGATCTATAGGATCTCCGAATACAGGTGTATAATCGACTTTGAAGTCACCTGTGTGTACTATTACTCCGGCAGGTGTATATATTGCAAGTGCCGAGGCATCAGCAATACTGTGATTAGTCCTGATGAATTCGATTCTGAAGCATCCAAGGTTAATAGACTGTCCGTACTTAACAACCTTGCGCTTTGTCTCATGGAGCATATTGTGCTCTTTTAACTTCGATTCAATGATTGCAGTTGTAAGCTTAGTAGCATATACAGGCACATTAACATCCTTGAGTACGTATGGGAGCGCACCAATATGGTCCTCATGTCCGTGTGTGATAACAAATCCCTTTACCTTGCTGATATTCTCCTTAAGATACGATACATCAGGTATTACAAGATCAATACCAAGCATGTCATCATCAGGAAATGCAAGTCCGCAATCCACGACAATAATACTGTCTTCGGATTCAAAGGCAGTCATGTTCATTCCAATCTGCTCAAGACCTCCCAATGGGATTACTTTAACAGTTCCATCTTTTTCTTTTTTCAAAATAAATACCGTTTCCTTTCTGTACTGCCTGCCATATAACGCATAAAGAAAAAACCTGCCTATGACATTACATACGCAGCGGCAGCAATATAATATTATTAAATCTACTTCTCTATATCCACATCATCCAGAAGCTCTGCAAATATCTGAGAAACATATTCGAGTTCATCATCATCGTCTACGATGACATAAGATGCCTCAGAATCAGAATCCTGTGATTCATCCTTAAGTATGTATGCATCTGCATCCACATTCTCATCTTCAACATCTGTAACCAACAGATAATTCTTACCATTAATTCTGGTTTGTTCCAATACAAAAAAAACAACCGGCTCATTATTGTCGGTCAAGCACGTAATCTTCTCCATTAACAACAATTCCTCACATAATCTTCCAAAATAAGAACAGCTGCAACACTGTCAACATACTTCTTATAATCTTTTCTCGCAACTTTGCATGTTTCCAGTATCTCTTCTGCTTCTACAGTTGTAAGTCTCTCGTCAGTCATAACAACCTGAAGCCCTGTCCTTCTCTCAAGCATATCGCCAAACTCCCTCGAACACGCTGCACGTTCTCCTTCCGTGCCATCCATGTTAAGCGGTAGTCCAAGAACAATCTGCTCTACATCCAGTTCTTTAATAATCTCTTCTATTCTTCGAAGTGTAGGACGTATCTTACTGTCCGAATCTCTAGTAATCGTCTCAAGCGGCTGTACTGTCATTCCCAAAGGATCCGTAACCGCCACACCGACTGTCTTAGTTCCATAATCAAGTCCAAGAATACGCATGTGTAATTATAATCCCTTACCTTCTATAAAATAACGGATAACTTCTTCCACAAGTTCATCTCTCTCAACCTTCATAATAAGGCTTCTTGCGTTGTTATGACTTGATATGTATGTCGGGTCACCTGACATAATATATCCGACAATCT
>ULUO01050990.1_pt1 | contig 20074 bp, 14 predicted proteins | sample 1958611 | NCBI WGS metagenome assembly ULUO01 (sample SAMEA4835762, study PRJEB28245) | human gut metagenome | biome: gut microbiome; material: fecal sample | place: Denmark | collected 2008
ATGGGTGATCCTGAACGGCAACCGCATCCAGATCAAACGGAAGCAGTTTGAAAAAATTATTGATTCCCTTGACACAATATAGTGAAAAAGGGCCTTGCTCGTGTTATAATAGGTTATAAGCGTGTCAAGGCTCTTTCCGTCATGGAAAGGAGCATGACGAAATGCCAAGAAAAGAACGAGATGAAAAAAGACGGGACAACAAAGGCCGCCTTTTGAAGTCTGGAGAGAGCCAGCGATCAGATGGAAGATACGCTTACAAATACATTGACACCTTTGGAGAAACCCAGTTTGTTTACTCATGGAAGTTAGTACCTACCGACAAAGTACCTGCCGGGAAACGGCCCTGTCTTTCCCTGCGCGAGAAGATCAAGCAGATACAGAAAGACCTTGACGACGGGATAGACACCATCGGCAAGAAAATGACCGTGTGCCAGCTTTATGAAAAGTACACCCGGCAGCGCGGGAATGTGCGGAAAGGAACCCAAAAGAGCCGCCAGCAGTTGATGAAACTTCTGTCCGAAGATAAGCTGGGCGCGGCCAGCATTGACAGCGTGAAGCTGTCTGACGCGAAAGAATGGGCCTTGCGTATGCAGGAAAAGGGCGTTGCCTACAACACCATCTGCAACAGCAAGCGTTCCTTAAAAGCCATCTTTTATATGGCCGTACAGGACGATTGCCTCCGCAAGAATCCCTTTGACTTCCAGATCAATGAGGTTATCAACGACGATACCGTACCAAAGGTGCCGCTTACCCCTACACAGGAAAACGAGCTTTTGGACTTCATGCAGAACGATCCCGTCTATGCCAAGTATTATGACGAGGTGGTGATCCTGCTGGAAACCGGGCTTCGTATTTCCGAACTCTGCGGCCTGACGCCAGCCGACCTGAATTTTGAGAAGCGCTTTGTGAATGTAGACCACCAGCTTTTGAGAAGCACCGAGGACGGTTACTATACCGAAGCGCCAAAAACAGAAAGCGGATTCCGTCAAGTGCCTATGAGCGCAGCCGCCTATGAAGCGTTTGAGCGCGTGTTGAAGAAGCGCAGGGACGGCAGGTGCATTGAGGTTGACGGTTATAAGGACTTCCTGTTCCTGAACCGGGACGGCCTGCCCAAAACCGCCGTCAACTATGACGCCATGTTCAAGTGCCTTGCCAAGAAGTACAACAAGTGCCACAAGGAGCCGCTGCCCGATGTGATGACGCCGCACACCATGCGGCATACATTCTGTACCAGAATGGCAAACGCGGGCATGAACCCCAAGGCATTGCAGTACATCATGGGACACGCCAACATTGTAATGACGCTGAACTATTACGCCCACGCTACTTTCCATTCCGCACAGGAGGAAATGGAACGGCTGCAAGCCAAGGCAAAAACCACCGCAGAGGCCAAGCCGGAGCCTGCGGCGGAAAGCGCCGAGGAAACCAAGGCGGCATAAGTAGTACGCAGAATTTACTACTGCTTTTACTACTTTTGAGAGCGAAAACATAAGGGGTAATAAAAAGATTTGTGAGGTTCTTCCGATATGAAAAGTGCCGGAAAAGCCCGGAATAACGGGCTATACCGGCATATAAGAACATCTAAAGAGATAATTAGAAATCTATTAAATGATTCAAACGAACAGATGAACTACATCACCAATGTGGAAGCCGGTTCAGGCCTTATTAAGTATGGCAGTGCCCTCGTTCCTTTCATCAACCGTTTTCCGAAAAATACCAAGCTCTACCAGCTTATGACCACCCGTCCCGGTGAGGGGCGGTTTGCCGGTCAGTCCTGATAGGAGGTTGCGCCATTGCCGGAAATCAAGACAAGGCAGCGGAAGAATCAGCCGGTGATGAATACCGCTCAACAGCAGATGCAGCGAAACTTTGTCCGGAGCAAAGCGGAACAGGCGGCGCACCGGCAGTCGGAGCAGCCGGATTCCCCCAGCAATTATGCGGAAGAAAAAATCTCCCGGACGGCAGAGGATGCCGTTCGGGATGGGGCCTCCCTGGCTGTACGGGAAATACGCTCGCTTCACCAAAGGAATAATGATAAGCATGGTATTTCGTCGGAAGCGGATATGCCGGAGGAATATCAAAAGGCACCTGCAAAAGGGCCTTCCAGAAACCGTCCTGCAACACAGCAAGAAGCAGGGCGGAGAGCAGCGGTACAAAGAATCGTCCAGCAACAGCAGGCAAATGCAACGGGAGGTGTCCCGGAAAGCTCCGATGCTTTGTCTCACCGCACTGCCCAAAAGCCAATTCGCACCCGTGAGCAATCTATAGCTGTCCCTGCCCAGACTGCGCAGCAGGAAGCAGCACGGAAAGCAGCTGTACAAAACATTGTCCGGCAGAGGCAGACCCAAAAGCAGGAGAAACTGCAAATTGAGCAAGCACATTTTTCTCAGCAGGTGGAGGCATCCAAAAGAAATTCTTCCACAATACCGTTGCCAGATAGTCAGGCGGTTTTCAAACCAATGGACCAAACCAGAAGCTCTACAGTTGGCACCGCAAAGGCAGATGGTTTCCATAACACAGTTTCGCTTGACAAGGGAACGGCATCTAAAGGGCAGATTCCTATAAAAAAGAAATCCGATTTGCCGATTCGTACCAAACAGGGCACTGTCCCCATTAAGACCGCTGAATGGGCATCTGAAAGAATTGTTGATTCCACCGCAGAGAAAGCCTTTCAGGAAGCGCAAAAGGCCACCATCACAGCTGCCCAAAAGAGCAGCCACGCAGCCGCCACCGCTGGGCGCAGGGCGGTGGTGGCCGCAAAGAAAGCCGCAGAGCTGGCAGCAAAGTTGGCCAGGTCTGCGGCAGAGGCGGCAAAGGCGCTTTACACAGCCATTGCCGCCGGTGGAGTTGCTTCCGTTCTGGTAATCGTGGTCATTGTCCTGATTGGCTGCGGTGCCGCCATCTTCGGAAGCCAGGACGAATCCACGGAAACGCTGCCCCTCAGCGCGGAGGTGGAAGCCTATGAGCCGGTCATTCGTAAGTATGCCAAGCAGTACGGAATCCCGGATTACGTTTTGCTGATCCAAGCCGTTATGATGCAGGAATCCGGTGGCAGAGGCGACGACCCCATGCAGGCGTCTGAATGCGGCTTCAATACCCAGTACCCCCGTGTTCCCGGAGGCATTACCGACCCGGAATACTCCATTGCAGTGGGCATTCAGAATCTTGCCGACTGCCTGCAAACCGCAGAAGCAGAGAGCCCCATAGACCTGGACCATATTCAGCTGGCGCTCCAAGGCTATAACTTTGGCAGCGGCTACATTACCTGGGCCTTGCAGAAATACGGCGAGTATTCCCGTGCAAACGCCGTGGAGTTTTCCTTAAAAATGGCAGAACAGGTGGGCTGGAACAGCTACGGCGACAAGCAGTATGTCCCCCATGTGCTGCGGTACTACCCAATCGGCAAGGTATTCTACACCCCGGAAGGTGGAGATGCCATTGTGGATGTAGCTTTGTCCCAGGTGGGCAACGTAGGCGGCGAGCCCTATTGGAGCTGGTACGGCTCTACCAATCATGTGGAATGGTGCGCCTGCTTTGTCAGCTGGTGTGCCGACCAGTGCGGCTACCTGGACAGCGGCATTTACCCTAAATTCTCCGGCTGCGTCTTCGGAATGCAATGGTTCCAGCAGCGCGGCCTCTGGCTGGACGGCTCCACAGAACCAGCCCCGGGAATGCTCATCTTCTTCGACTGGGCCACCCAGGACGGTGTGCCGGACCATGTTGGGATCGTGGAGAAGGTGGAGAATGGGACGGTCTATACCGTAGAGGGCAATTCCAGGGATATGTGCCGGCAGAAACAGTATTCTCTTGGGAGTGGTGTGATTCTGGGGTATGGGATGCCTGTCAGCTAAAGTGAACATTTTGTACTTGCACCCGGCAATTCACTAAATTTTGCCGGGTGCAAATATTCATTTGCTTAACAATGCACGAGAATACTCCCAATGTTAATCTACTCTATTTGGCCATATAAACACCCTCAACAAATTCATTGTTAATCTCATCTATGAATATATCAAAACAAGGCTGCGGAATAAAAGAATGGAGATATGCCTGTTCGATGATTTTTAAGTTCTTATCCATAACGTATTTGGGTTCGCTAATTGTAAGCTTTCTCCCATCAATACCCAAATGTTTCGCTGCTACTCCCACAATACTCCTGTTTGAAAAGATTGCAACGGCTATGCTTGGGCATAGTGGATAGAATAGGGTCGTAGCAGGATTGGCAAGGCCATTGTGAAACACACCTATTTTGCCACTTCCAGTAGCTTCCACCAGCACAGGATTATCACTAGTAAAAAAAGGCATATGCTCTCTCTGTGCATTGACAAAGACGAACCACGCCCCATCCTGTATCAACTTGCAATACCTATCAAAGTTTTCTGGCGTAAAAGCAAAATTGAAAAAGGATTCTTTCTGGTTCTGCTCAGGCAATTCAATTTCCATGATTTGTTGCCTGTATTCTTCAATCAAACACGCTGGAAGCGATGTAATCGCTTTTTCTCTAACACGTTTCATTACATCAGGATAGATTTTCTTCGAAATATGCTCCAGACTTCTGGGAACTCGCATGATCTGGGCAATAATAACCTTTGCCAGCATTTTCTTATCTTTCTCAGAAAGAACATCTACCCTCTCTCTGGATAACGTAATCTTTGCTATCAGGTTTTCCATGTATTGCCCGCAAAGGACATCGATCTCTTGTGCAAAAAAATGCTCCCAATACTTTGGGGCATCTCTATCAGTTACGTCGTAAAAGTTCTTGATATAACCTACATCCGATGTCGTTGCCGGGAAGAATTTTACTTTTCCATTAGCGTTCAGTCTTGTCCCGATAACCACCTTTTTACCGCGTTTAGTCCCGAATCTATCCAAATAGCACTTAGGTACAATGTGCTGATCTGTGAATTCCTTTCCCATTATACCACCTTTTTTCAGTAATATATGTTTATTATATCACTCTCTATAGTTCCGGTCAATTTGAGAGCTGAAAGCGTCCTCCTCTAGATTATGAAAATTTGTTCGCACTCTGCAATTGAAAGCAGCACCATAATGTGCTATGGCTTCCCATCGTTCCGTATTGTCCACATAATTGAAAAGGCTTGCAGCAGTACAGGTATCATTGATAAGATATGTAGCCTGTCTGCTGTAAGCCTTTTTATTTAATTTCTTCTAAATTTGGTCTTTCACCCACTCTAGGGATTTCTTCCTACACGCTTCCCTTTGCAAATACTCCTCACTTGATAAATAGGATTTTTCTTCTTCTACTCTAGCTTTCTCTGCAAAATACATTCCGTAATTTTTTATATACGGCGTGTAGTCAGATGTGCCCGCACATACAATCTTATTATGATTTCCTCCAGCAGCCCTGCTCAAACGAAGGCTTAATTCTCGAAGTGCTAATTTTTTGAAACCTCGATCAAAGAAAATATAGTTTTCTCCACCTTCTTGTGCATGTGAATCATAAACCAAACAATCAGGATTATGTTCAAGCAGCCTTTTCATATATTCTTGCTCCGCTTCCGATAGCGGAACATCATTATCGGCTTTATCTATTAGTTCCTGTACTCCACATTTACGTCCATCAATGATTCTCAGCGGTTCCTGACTAGAGGATATGGGAAAGGTGCTAGAAGCATCATCATAGGCCCAGAATGTCAAAATACTGTTTCCTGCACCATGTTTTTTTATTTCTGCCCTTGCAGTTTTTACACTATCTGCCCAATATGACAGGCGTTTATTCGGAAAAAGCTTTGCATACCTGTTTCCTGTACTGCACATCCGTAAATTTCCATTGAATAACGTACTGGCTGTCTTACCATAAAAGTCCGGGTTAAACTCTACACAGCGGAAGAAATCAAAAGTATGCGTTTCATACAAGTCCATATCTGCATACTTGTATACCGATACTCCATAATTTTGGCTGATAAATTCACGCTCCCATCTCATGAGCAACCACCTTTCCCCCACAGCATAGCGAAATGATATACATACTAATTATATCATAATCCAGCCCCATATCAAGTCTATCCAGTGCTGACAACCAACGCCAATATCAGCATTACCAACGCATATATCGTGAGCAGTAACAAAATCCACAGAATCACCCTTTTTAGCTTCCCACCCTTTTTCTTTTTTCTGGGGACACTTCTCTGGCTCATACCATAATAGGAACTGGCAGAATTATGCACTTCACTTTCAGCCGGAGCTTTTGGTGTTTCATTTCGGAGATCATGCAGATTCAGCATTGCCAGTGGGTCCAGCCGCCGCAGGATTCTATTGGTAAAATCTTTAACATCTTCTATGTCCCGCTCTGTGCATACCTGATATTCGCTCACATTGTGTGCCAGAGTATTTCTGCGCTTCCGCAACCCCCGCAGCTTCCGGTAGTCCCGCATCCAATTGGGGACTACCTTTTCTCCTGCGGAAAATTGGCACTCCATATTCTCCAGATATTGCCTGATTCCATCTTGGCAGGAGTACATATCCGAGCACAAGCATTCCAGGTGCTTATATTCTTCAAAGAATTCATTGTCCAATTGCGTCATGGTATACACCTCTTTTTCTTGCGGCACGAAAGCGGTGCTCCGTCCAAAGCTCCAATCCCATGGGCATCAGGCACAGTACCAGATAGCCAATTGCCGTCACGATTTCCAGTCCGTTCAGACGGTTCCAGAGAATGCGGGGGTTGTACCACATATCTGTGGCTCCCAGGATGATTCCCATGATGGTTAACGTAATACAGAAGAACAGGCCAATTACAAAGGCCCTGTCCCGGTTATCAAAGCGGTAGATGGAGAAAGCTGTCCGTCCCCGGAGAAGGCTTCCGCGGGAACGCATGGAGTCAGATTCCAGGGCAAGGGCTGAGATCATCCAGGTAATCAGCATGGAAAAGATTCGCAGGCAGTTAATAAATCTGCGGAAAATATTGCCCTGATTGCTGCCACGGCCAATACCCTTTTGAGCCAGGTTGATGCGCCTTGCCTCTTGACCGATTCTGGGAATAAGGCGCAGTAGGATGGTTAAGAACAGGGACAGCAACGGACTGACCTTTCCGAACAGATATACCACCTTGTCTGAGGACACCACCCGGAACATCGCTTCCAGCCACATACACAGCGTTGCAAACCGCAGACCAATGACCAGTCCATAAACGATGCTTTCCAAGGTAATATCATTGTTGATGAAGTTCTTTCTCAACACCGTTACCCCGAAATGGTGGTAGGAGCTGTAGTACAGAGCGAAGGCCAAAATCAATGGAAGCAAACACAAGTTCAAGATTACCGCCCGCTTTCCGCACCGTTTCACACTATAAGCAAAGGCACAGAGGTAAGCAATCAGCAGAAATACCGGATGCTTGAAGGTCACTGCTCCATAGATCACAGAGGAAAAGAAGATGAAATTCACCGCCGGGTGACAGGCTTCAAACCCCATCTTCGTCCTCCGTCATGCCATATTGCAGCTTCACCCGGTCAAGTTTTTCCAGCAGCGCCGGGCCGAACAGCACCATGGTCAAAGCCGTGCAGATGCCCTGGCTGATATTGACCGGGAAGCCGGAAACGTACAAGGGCCAGGCAGTCTGTGCGTTGATAATGGGCAGAGTCAAAAACACCGTGCAGGTATCCAGCAGCGGGCCCACGAACAGAACACAGGCCAGAAAGCCAAAGATAGCCATTACCCAGCGCTTTTGTGGCAGTCGGCCTTTTGCGAACAGGAAGCCCGCCAGCATCCCGCCTGCCCCATAGGCGAACATCTGCCAGGGGGTATAGGCTCCCTGACCGTAAAAGAAGTTGCTGGCAAAGGCAGAGACGGCTCCCACCAGGAAGCCCGCCTCCGGGCCGAAGGCAATGCCGGACAGCATGATAATGGCGAAGATGGCCTTGAAATTGGGGATGGGGATCACCACACGGGCCGCTACCGCCAAGGCGGACAGCACCGCAATGACCACCAGCTCCCGGGCCTGGGGCTTGCGGCTTTCAAAGGCCAGGAGAAACGGAATGATGATTTCGATAATCACCAGCGTGCTGGTAAGATAGTAGGCTCTGCCGGTCAGCCGAAGCCCAAAAAACAGAGTCGCCGGAATGATAAGCAAGAAAATCAGGAGCGTGGCAATGTGGGACTTTTTCATTTTGCTGCCTCCTTGTTTTCTTTGTAGAGACGGATCACGTCTTCCGCCGTAACGGCCCCCTCAAACACATGTCGGCTCATCCGGTGGGCAGCGGTGGTATAGAAGCTGTTGGCTCCAAAGAACCGTCTGGGCGTGTCCGTAGTCAGAACCTGTCCATCAAAGAACATGCTGACCACATCCGCATACCGTGCGCAAAACTCCACATCGTGGGAGACCATAACAATGGTAATGCCCTGCTTTTTGAGATCAGATAGAATACCCGCAAAGGTTTCTTTGAAGAAACTGTCAATACCCTTGGTTGGTTCATCCAACAGGAGCATTTTTGGATTGGTCAGCAGTACCTTTGCCAGCGCCGCCCGCTGCTGTTCACCGCCGGACAGGTCGTAGGGGTGGCTGTCCAGAAGCTCCGTCACCTGACAAAGGGCCGCGATCCGTTCAATTTCCTGCTTATCCTTGGTCATTTCCGCCAGGTCTTCCCGGACAGTCTTTTTGACAAACAGGCTCTTGGGATCCTGGGGCAGCATGGCAAGGCAGCCGTGGAATAGCTCTGACGACTTGTACTTTTCCACCGGCTTGCCAAACAGCGTCACCTTGCCCCGGTAGGGTCTGCAAACGCCGGAGATAGCCTTTAGGGTCGTAGACTTCCCCGCACCGTTGCCGCCGAGAATTGCATAGAGGCTTCCTGCGGGTACTTCCGCACTGACGCCTCGCAGAATATCTGGGGAATCCTTTTCATATCGGAACCAGAGTTCTTTTAGGGTAAGGGCCGGATTTTCAATTTCTTCCGGCAAGGCGGGAGCGGGGATGGCCTTGATGCTCGGCTCCTTTGGAAATTCCTTACTCAGCCAACTGCGCCCTTGGCGAACCGTCAGCGGGCTTTCGCCGGTGCCACCAGCCCCATAGTAGACCCGAACAGAGGTGGGCATGGCGGCAAACATGGGGTTGGCCTGCTCAAAAAGAAGCTGGCCGACCTTTCCGGGAGTATCATCGGCTATGACACGGCCTTTTTCCATAACCACTGCCCGGTCAGCATAGGGGAAAATGTCTTCTAGGCGGTGTTCAGTGATAATGACGGTAGTACCCAGTTCCGTGTTAATTTTTCGGACAGTGTTCAGAAAATCAGAGGCAGCGATAGGGTCTAACTGGCTTGTTGGCTCGTCCAGGATCAGCACCTCCGGCTGCATGGCCATGATGGAGGCCAGATTTAATAGCTGCTTCTGCCCGCCGGAAAGGGTTGCCACATCCCGGTGGAACCAGTCCTGAATGCCAAAGTAGCAGGCCATCTCCGCTACCCGGCCCCGCATAGTTTTCTGGTCACAGCCCAGGCTTTCCAGGCCGAAGGCCAACTCATGCCAAACCTTATCCGTTACAATCTGGTCGTCCGGATTTTGCATGACGAAACCGATTTTCTCGGACTGCTCTCGGTCCGACACCTGTTTCAGCGGAACGCCCCGGAATAAAATCTCGCCGGTACGTTTCCCGTTGGGGGTGAGGACGGTTTTAAGCTGTCGCAAAAGGGTACTCTTTCCGCTTCCAGATTTGCCGCAAAGCACCAGAAACTCCCCCTGCTCAATGGTCAGACTGACATTTTCCAACGAATGCCTTCCCTTGGCAGCGGCATAGGAAAAGGTCAGATCTTTGATCTCGAAATGTGCCATTGAATGGCCTCCTTTATGTGTAATGCGGTGGGCAGTAAGAGGAACATTCCATAGGCCAGAAGCCCCAGGAGATTCCACCCGCCAATGGGTGCAATGGACAGAATAGGTGTAAAAGCCGCGCTTTTGTCTCCGATAAATACGGCAATGCCAAAAAGGGCTGCCATCGCCGCCAGCAGGCCCAAATCCAGGCCGGTCATGCGGTAGATCATAAAGCTGGTGCGTTTGGCGGTGCCGTAGCCCCGGGAGCGCATAGAATCCGCCGTAACCACGCTGCCCTCCAAGGCCCAGGAGGTCAGCGCCCCCAGAATAGACATGCCGTCCTCCAGCTTTTCGCGGGTGGTGTCTCCCTCGGCGGCTCCCTTGCCGATGGATCTTCTGGCCCCGGCAATCTGGGCAGCCTTCCGAAGAAAATTGGGAATCAGCCGCAGCACCATGACCAGCAGCAGCGACAGGGACGGAATGATATTTCCAAACAGCGCCGTAAACTTATCGCTGGTGAGGACGGCATTATAGCAGCCAAACCACAGCAGCATTTCCAGGAAAATCCCGCCGATAGCCAGACCGTAGAGCAGTGCCTCTAGGGTGTAAGGCCGTCCAAAATACCGGAACAGCACCCGCTGGCCATACTGGTTGAACAAGGGGTTGGCGAAGGTCAAAATCAAGAAAATGGGCAGCATGGCCAGGATATTCCGGATCCCTTTTCGCCCGTGGAGCAGCAGATAATAGGTTATACCGCTTAGAATGCCCACCGCCAGATAGGCCGGGTGCTGGATGACCACGGCGCAGCCGATGGCCCCGACAAAAAATGTAAAGTTCACCGCCGGATGGCAGTTTGAAAACGCGTCGTTACCCATTGTCGTCGCCCATCCAGACTTCACCCACGTCTGCTCCCAGGCCGTTGCAGGTGTAGCACCAGACGATATCATCCCCATTCTTTAAGGTGTAGGCCGAACAGCCGTAGTTTGGAAACCACTCGTTGACCTTGTACATCCAGCCAGATTCCGGGCCCACGTCAAACTCATACAGATGGTTGATGCCCTCGATATAGTAGCTTTCGTACAGAGGCGTGTAGCTGTATTCAATTTGCAGGTTCGTGGCATCGCAGACCTTTTTCAGAACTTCAAACACCGTGTCTCCCTGGGCAAAGCTCACCGTGGTCTTGGGGAGAATGGTACCGTTCTTTGGCACGAAGGGGGCCTTTTCCTCGTTTAGGTTATCGGTGTTGTTCAGGATGGTATCGCAGACAATGGAAATGGTACAAGTGTCCGTTTGCCCTTTTTCTATCAGGGTGTTGTCTTTGAGCTTTGTAATTTTGTACTGGCTGCCCAGGCCGTCGCCGGTGTTGGTTTTCAGCAGGAACGCAGTTACCACACCTGCAATTGCGATGGCCACGATAACGAGAACCATAATTAGATTCGCTGTTTTCTTCTTTTTCATGTTTCTACCTCATTGGACAAAAGCCGGTCATCCTTCGCTGGGCAATCTCAGAGGGGGGGAATTCTGAGCGGCGAAGGATGTGCCGGCTTTCGTTTTTTGGTTAATCGGCTTCCTGGGTCAGGTAGCCTCTGGGATAGCAGAAGATATGTCTGCCGATTTCGCCCCACACGCTGTCCGTGGTGCGGACACAACCATAGAACATGACCTCTTTTGGGAGAACATAGGGGCCGTACAGCGCTCGGTCAATCGCTTCGTACTGCGCCTGCCCCGGTTTTGCCTCTTTGAGGAGCTTCTGGGGAACAAAAGCATCCTCGTCATTGATCATGGCGGTGAGGGATGTTCCGAACAGGCCGGAGGTATAGCGATTCAGAACGACCTCGGCAATAGCCTGCTGGCCGTCCTCGCACTCGCCGCGGGCTTCCACATAGATCAGCTTTGCCAACAGCTTGGTTTCGTCCTCGGTCAGGGTCAGGCCGTCATAGCGGGGCTCCACATACTCCAGGACAGGCTCCTCGTAGATAAAGGGATCGTCCGGCATGGCATCCGGGTCAAGGATAAAGGCCCCATCGTAGCCCCAGCAGATTTCATCGGTAGAAAAGCCATCCTCAAACCCCTGGGCCAGCCGCCAGCTGGTCCGGTTGGTATTGGAGGGGTCATAGACCATGATCCTGCCATCTTCATTAAAGCCTTTCAGCAGAATGAAGTGCTGAGACTTTGTAAACAGGGATTTGCCGTTCATCAGCTGAATGACGATCTTGCCCTCCCACAGGGCTTCCTTGACAAAATTGTAGTTCTCCGCCTCGGTCATGGGGAGATGCAGCGCATTGGCCATATACCGCAGGCGATCTACGTTGTTGTTCGCCTTGCTTCCAAACCATTTTGCCAGTTCGTCCGGGTAATACTGATGGCCTGTCAGATAGGTTGCGGCTACAGCCATGCAGCAGACGCTGCAGCCGTTGTTCTTAATCGTGCCGTCACCGTACATTACATCCGCGTAATCATCCAGGGTGTAGTCCGGGAAAAAGCGGCCATCCTCGCTTTCCTCAATAATGGCCTCCTCCGGGATTTCTTCCGGCACGGTTTCCTCCTTAATGGGCTCCGTTTCTTCTGTTTCTTCCGTTATTTCTCCGGTTTCTTCTGTTGTTTCTTCCCCCGTTGCCTCGGTGGATTCCTCCTCTGGGGTAATTGTTTCTTGTTGTGTCTCCTCCGTTGCTGCCTCGTCGGCCCAGGATCTTAAAGAAATGGGCTGCACAAGCAGGGCTGCCGCCAGCAGTAGGCACAGGATATTTCTTTTACTCAAAAGCAGCGCTCCTTGTTTTGCTGGGGGCAGGTAACCCGCCCCCAGCAGGGTCAAATTAGTCCTTCTTCTTGAACTTACCGAACTTGGGGATGATGACGATAGCGATGACCATACCCAGACCGCAGCCGCCGACAACGCAGATCACGAGAATCCACCAGGGGAAGCCAGTCTCCACTTCGGTAGGCTCAGTAGTGGCCGGTACAGTCGGTTCAGTGGGAACTTCCACAGGATCGCCGCCCATGTCGATCACATCGGTCATGTCGTAGAGGTTCGTCTTTCCTGTGAGGAAGCGGTAGTAGGCGGTCAGGGCGTAGTAGGCCTGCTCGGTGCCCATGCCGTCAATTGCGCCGTCCATGACGTGCCTGAAGCCGCCGCCGGAGACATAGTAGCGCAGCAGCGCGTCAATGGCGGAGCCGCCGTCCTTGATGAACCGGGGGTCGGTGTCCGCGTTGATGCCAAGGGCGGACAGGGCGGTGACCACCTGGGAGATGGATTCGCTGGTGGCGACCATCTTGCCGTCGCCGTAGGAGGTGGAGAAGCCGCCGTCGGCATCCTGCATTTCGGACAGGCGGGCAACGGCCTTGTCGATGGCCGCCTGAACCTTCAGGTCCTTCTTGTAGTAGGGGGCCAGGGCCGTCAGGGCCATACCCGTCATGTCGGAGTCGGCCTTGTCTCCGGAGATAGCCCAGCCGCCGTCGGAGGTCTGCACCCGCAGGATCTCGTCAATCAGGGCCTGCCGGGTGGTGGTGCCGCCCGCGGGGGCGGGATAGTTGCCGGAGTCCAGCGCCAGCAGGGCCCAGATGGGGCCGTTGTTGCCCTGGTACTTGACATAATCCAGATCACTGAGGCCTTGCAGCAGGTTATAGCCGCCTACGTTGGTCACATCCTTGCCCAGGGCCGTCAGGGCCAGGATCATGCGGGAATTGTCGGTGGACTTGGCCTTGTGGAGCCGTCCGGTCTGCTTATCGATGGCCTCCCGGATATACTGCACGGCCCCCTGGTAATAGGTATCCGCGCCGGGAACCGTCCGCCCGGACCGAACCAGGCCAATGACCATCCACTCGCCGCCGACTGCACCCACGCTGGGAGTGCCCAGCTTTTCCATATAGTCGCCGGTGGTGACGTAGGGATCGCTGACCTTGCCCAGGGTCTTGAGCATGGCAAGCTTGGCCTCGGCAGCGGTCAAAACATCGTAGTTCTCCACCAGCTTCTTTTGCAGGTCCGTCAGGGCATCGTAGGCCTTGCGGGCGGCCTCAATGTCCTTTTCGGAGTCCAGGGTGATGTCGCCCAGCTTCTTGATCTTGTCGATCACCGCCTGGGCCTTTTCCTTGTCCTCCGGGGTAGCCGTCAGCTTGGCATAGGCCGCTTCCGCATCCGTAAGCTTCTTGACGTTCGTGACCAGATTCTTCTGATCCTTTGTCAGAGCGTCATAAGCCTTACGGGCAGCGTCAATACCGGCCTTGCTCTTTTCGGTGACAGGATCATCAATCTTGTCAATGAGCTTGATAACCTCGTCAGCCTTGAGCTGATTCCACTTCTGGGTAGCCTCCTGGAGGGTGGAGAGCTTCGTGACATAGGATTTCTGTGTCAGGGTCAGATTGTTGTAGCCGTCCCAGGCGGCGTTGATAGCTGCACCGCTGTTGAGGGTCACGTTGCCGATCTTGGAGATCAGATCATCCACCTTCTTGGCCTGCGCCTTATCGTCGGCCAGCTTCAGCTCGTCGTATTTCTTCTCGGCGGCGGTGAGCTTCGCGTAGTTGGTGACCTTGGCCTGTTCGGTCTTATCCAGTGCGTCGTAGGCCTTTCTCGCCGCGTCGATCTTCTCCTTGCAGGCATCGGTATAGGTTACGGTTCCGATTTTCTCAATGAGTTCCATAACCGCCTTGGCGGTGCTGGGAGTCTGAACAGGCCCCATGTTCCCCTCTTCCTTGGTGTAATCGTCGGTATAGTGGAAAACGATCACATCGCCATTCTTGAGGTACTGTTCATTGACCCCATTGGTGGGGTGTGTCCCATTCAGGGTATACATCCAGCCGGAATTTTTACCGTTTGTAAACTCGGAAAGTCCATTGATGGAAGCAATATAGTTCCCGCTGGAATTGCTGTAGTCGAAGCCGTGGGCATCAAATACCCGCTTGAGCACCTGCCATAGCGTTTCCGACGCATCCGCTTCATATTCCGTCGCGGAAATCCAGGGCTGGAGTCCACCCATAGCCAGACCATGAACCTGGCCGTTATCTCCATGCGCGCTATCGCCCAGCACAGAAATTGTTACGGTTATCTTTGTGGACTTGGGCTTGACCGTAATGGTAAATATCTTTGTCGCACCCTTATACTCCGCAATAATGCTCTTTACGCCCGCTTCCGCTGTGGAGAACCCGGTAAAGGTGATCTTGTCGGTGCTTAGCTTCTCGGTTGTTCCGTCCTTCCATTTTGCGGAGAATTCCATCCCCGTCAGGTCGAACGCATCACCGACTTCATAGACTGTCTCATAGGTTCCGGACAGCACCAATTCCTCTACATAGTTTTCAATCGGCTTATCCGTGTAGCACAGTTTCTCGCTGTCTGCCCCCAGCGGGTCGTCCGTTCGATCGCAGTTCTTCTGCGATACGCCCTGAATTCCGGGCAGGGATTCGGAGGTATTGAAGTAAATTGCGCCGCTGGATGTTTCGTGCGTCTTGCAGCTGGTATCAACATAGCGGACATAGCCAATTCCCGTATCCACGCCGCATTCCGCGCGGTAATAGTTATTGGAAACGATGGTAAATCTGTTGAGTGCCTCGATGTAGCCAACAATTCCGCCTACATATTTTCCTGTCGAATGAATTGTTCCTTCAAACCGATTGTTCCGAATACGTCCGGAGCTGCTGGCGGAAAAATCGCTTTCTCCGAAATCATTGCCCCAGCACTGGACGGTGCAATCCTCCACGCCGAAGATGCCGCCCATATAGTTGCCGCCTGTAATGGAGCCGGTAACCGTGCACCCTTCTACCGTCACCCAAGGGGAATTCCATGCGGAGCGCTCGCCAACATCCGCATAGCCTCTGGCAATGATGCCGCCTACTTTGCTACCTGTCGCAACAATGTTGCCGTGAAACTGGCTGTTTCTGACGGCGCACAGGCCCATGGTCTGGCCCTTACCAGCGGCGAGGCCGCCCACCTCATTTTTTCCGTAAACATCCGCGTAGCTCACGGAATTCTCTATGACACCGTTAAAAGCGCCGCCGACAAAGGAGCCGATATTGTTTTGCTCTCTGTCGTAGCCCACGACAACGCCCTTTTCAATGGTACTGTTTCTGATCGTAACCGTATTGATTCCGGAGCCGCTGCCGCCAAGGAATCCAGAATACAGAGTCTGGGAGCCGGACAGCAGCTTTACATTGTCAATGGTCACACAATAGGGGTCACCGTAATTCCATTTATTATCTTCGCCGTAATCGGTAAACCAACCGTCAATCAGGCCGTAGCCATCGATTTTGCTGCCATAAATATTCAGGTTTTGAATGGTTGCCGCACTGACATAATGGAAGAGCGGCTTTCCACCCTCCGCAATTGTCAAGGTGTGATTTCCGCCGTCAAAAATGCCGCGAAATACGCAAAATCCCATATACGGCAAGCCCTTGCCGACTTCATCGTTATTATAGATACGGCCTATGGGCTGCCAATCCTCTGGCAAAGTCAGGTCGGTTGTCATCAAGAATTTCAGGCCAGTGCAGTATTGCCTGTCCTCGATCAGATCGCTGAGCTTTTGCAGGTCCTCTACCGACTGAATCAGGAACGGGTCATCCTCTGTACCGCTGCCCTCAAAATCCGACAGCTGTACCTTGTTAAAGAGAATTTCAACTGGTTCGCTGACAGTCATTGCGGATAGCTCCGGGTTGCTTTCAGAGCTTGCCGTGACCTCGCAGTAGAGATAATAGGTTCCGGGCTCAAACTTATGGGAAATTGTAAATCCCTGGCAGTATTTCCCCTCTGTTTTGCTGGAACCGATGTGACTCTCCTCCAACGGAATTCCGTTTTCCGTTGAGCGCTCCGTGTTATAGTACCACTTGTAGCTGTACACTTCCCCAGACTCCGGGTCATCCAGCGCAATGAAAATCTGATTTAGCGTTTCACCAAAGGCATACTCCGTTTTATACTTGTTGACAATGCTTCCTGATTGTACAGTAAACGAACCGGGCTGTAACAGGATTTCCGGTTTATCAACAGAGGTGAGATTTACTTTTACTGTAATATCCTTTGTATCGACACTATACGGAGTACCGTCCAGAGTGTTGGCCACCGTACATTTATACAAAATAGAACCCGCACGGGATGTATCCGGAATGTAGGTCGGCTCCGTAGCGTCCGGAATCGCTTTATATGTTCCGGATGCGCGGCTGAACCACTGATAACTCAATTCCCCCTCTTCGGGTTTCTTTACCGTTACCGACAGTGGGGCATTTTCGCCCTTTTCGTACGCAACGATATAATCCGTAGATTCTCCGGATTGGGCCAGAATAACCGGCATAGGATTTTTTTTCGTTACCGTTAAATAATATGTATTTTCGGCGGTAAAATCCGCCGTTTTTTGAAGCTGGATTGGGATGCGGTAGACCAGTGGCGTATCTGTCGCAAAGCCTTCCAGGGCTATCTTCTGCTTAGTTAGCTGATTATAGGTTGTTTCTCCAATACGGAACTTTACTCCGGTTGTTTTTGCTGTTGCAGTTAAGTAGATATATGACGAAGAGGCTGGAACGACCACAGAATAATCTTTTGTATATACGTTAGTCGCGCTAAATTTGGGTGTAGGTGTTATCGCCGTATTTTTTTCATCCATAATTGCCAAGGTTTTTAGGCCTGGCATATTTGTAGAAATTTTGAAATTATAAGTACAGTATACCTTCGTAAAGTCCGCAGTTGCAGTATCGTTCTTTTTTGTACCAATAAGAATGCTATATTCTCCACTCGTTCCGAGTTCCGGGCCATTCTTTGCCAATAACTTTACTTCAGCCGTTGAGCCAACTGTGAGTTTACCCTTCAGGGTGTATGTACCAGCGACTATAGTCACGCCATTGTCTCTCATTATAGGCTGACCATCTTTATAAAGCTGTGCAAAAAAGTTTTTATTTTGGGGTAGGCTATCCGGACTGATTACAAAAGAATACCCAACGCCATCAGCAATCGCAATCTCGTAGGTTGTTACATCAGGAGAAAAAGAAAATCCTTGAAGGGACTGTTTCAATGGGAATGTTATCTGAATCGATTTTATACTTACAGGAGCCTCTACAGTCACTTTGCACTGTGCGGACTGCTCACTGCCATCTACGGTCTTAGCCGTAATCCAGGTTTCCCCTTCTGCAATGGGAGTGATGACACCATCCGCAACGGTTACAACGCTCTCGTCGTCGGAGCTCCATGTTACATTCGTATTTGTCGCGTCTTCGGGAGTAAATTCGAGTTTAAGATTATCGAGACTTTGGGGTGTCCCAGCCGTCAATAAAAGTTCAGGCTCAACAAATTTCAAGCCTGTAACGAGAACCGTTTTATTTTCTTCCCCGTTTTCTTTGGATGCTTCTTCTCCGGGAACAGCATCTTCCTGCTGCTCTGCATCGTTTGTATCTTCTGGCTTGTCCGCGTTGCCGGGTTTCTGGGATGCCTCGTCTTCCGTTGAAGCAGGCAAAACAGTCACCTGACAGGAGGCCGTGAACTCTCCATCCAGTGTTTTTACGGTCACCGTGGTCGTGCCAGCTCCCACAGGTATTAAACGCCCGTCTTCCACAGACACAACCGTGGGGTCATCCGAAAGCCAACTGACCTTCTGATTGGTTGCGTTTTCCGGCGTAATCTTTGCCGAAAGCGTCATCGGTTCCTCGGAGAGAGAAAGCGTAATTTCGGTATGCTCCAACGCAATGCTTTCTACCGGAACCCTGTCGTCGCTGATATCGGCTGCTTCATGCTGGTCCGAATCTGAAACGCCGTCTACATGCGTATCCGACTGTTTATCCTCTCCGTCCTCCGATACGATATTTTCTGCCGGAGTCAGATCATCGTCCAAATCGCTCTGCACATCGTTATTCAAATCCGCACCGATCTGCGCATCTGCATTTTGCTGTGTCTCCCCATTCTCCGATACATATACTTCGGGTGTACCCTCCTCCGGTACATCTGCCCAGGCCGCACCCGTGAACGAACAGCAGATAGCAACAGAAAGCAGTCCACTCACCACACGGCGAAGCATTGCAAGCGCCCTATCCTTCATTTCTTCCCCACTCCCTTTTGGAAAAATATGGGCTGTAAAAAGCCCCCCTGCAAACAGCTGCCAGTGATAGCCGACACTGGCCGAAAATTAGCAAAGGAACCGTTGCAAGCAGACGCTTTGTAGGGGCGACGGCAGATGCCGCTGCCTCACAGAATGATGCGTTCTATGGAAACACGCTGTTCCGAAGGTCGGCGGGCGGCTGGTAGCCGCCCCTACAGGTTCCATTTTTGCAACGGCCCCTTTGTGGTGTTACGATTTATCCACAGTCAGCCATGAAGATTTTCTGTCGACTGTGTTTGATGTTCTCTACTTCCGTCAGTAAGAACGTCCGTATTCCCATTAACCACAAAAATGCAGGGCCCTTCCGTGTAGAAAAGTCCCTGCACTCCGCGGTGGAGCCCTATGAAGAGCTCCTATACCAGGAATTTAGATGTACGGGAACGTTTCGATAAAGGGGGTAGTTGTCGTCCAGGTCTCAACCTGTCTGTTGTAGTCGAAAGTCACAACATCGCCATCCTGGACAGTGTACTGGTTCATATAGAGGGTACTAACATCCACATCGGCACCTGTTGCGTCCACTACCGTATACTTCCAGTCATTGCCTACATAAATAAATTCATAGACCGTTTCGCCCTTTTCATTAACGCTGGTTCCGACAAGACCGTAGCCAGGGTTAACCGTGCTCCAACCCAGTGCCGTTTCGCCGGAAGAAGGACCATCAAGAGGATCTGCGCCAAACCCCATCATAGAAGTCATAGCGTAAGCATCCTTTCCGTCCTTGTCCTCAAAGGGTCCCGTAAACACGGTCTCCAAATCAGCCTTGGCCTGCATTGCCGCCATCAAAGAAATACCGGAATCAATCGGCAAATCAAAGTAGTCCTCGCCCTCAACTTTAATTACGAGGGATGCGCCATCAGTGGTTGCGAATGCGGTCACGCTCAGCGATGCGAACATCACCAGAACCAAGACCAAAGACAGGATACGTTTTGCCATTTTCATAGTTTTTTCGTTCCTTTTCAAATTTTATGTCACAGCCTTTCGACTGTTGACACCATGTTTTGTGAACACCTCTGTCGTGTCCGCAACGATCCCCGCTTCCATTGGGGCCCACCATACAAACGGGCATCATCCCCAACCCGCTTCGTCAAGCTCCGGCCCAAAGGCCATCTCCGCACAATCCCACAGATCGGTGTCGCAGCACAACATCGATATTCACTTTCTATATGCCTCCGGGTCACGTCCCGGTTGACACCCATTCTTCCTCGCCAGGAACTCCAACTTCTGTTCCCGCCTCGGCTTATGGCATCCCTTCG
>ULUO01016807.1_pt1 | contig 19799 bp, 20 predicted proteins | sample 1958611 | NCBI WGS metagenome assembly ULUO01 (sample SAMEA4835762, study PRJEB28245) | human gut metagenome | biome: gut microbiome; material: fecal sample | place: Denmark | collected 2008
CCAGCTGAAAGCGCTGTATAAGGACAGCGCCGATACCATCATCGGCAACTGCGATACCTCCCTGTTCCTGGGCGGTAAGGAGCCGACCACGCTGAAGGAACTGAACCAGACGCTGGGCAAGGAGACCATCGATACCTTCAACACCGGCGAGAGCCGCGGGCGCGAGGTCAGCCACAGCCTGAACTATCAGAAGTTGGGCAAAGACCTTGCCACCGTGGACGAACTGGCCGTGCTGGACGGCGGAAAGTGCATCCTGCAGCTGCGCGGTGTACGCCCATTCCTGTCGGATAAGTACGACATCACCAAACACCCGAATTACAAATACCTGTCAGATGCGGATAAACGGAATGAGTTCGACATCGAACGCTTTCTGTCCCGCAGATTGAAGCCAAAACCGGATGAGGTCTATGATGTTTACGACATCGACGCATCCGTGATGGACGCCGGCGAAACTGCCGGCGGATAAAGGAGGATATCAGATGAACGAAAAAAGACGCCGACTCCCGCTGCAAAGTCGGAACAGACGCAATCATCAAAATCAATTCAAAAATGAAAGGAGACGCCGGAATCGGGAGGGTTCAGCAGCCATAAAGGCGCTGAAACAGTCGGTTCCGGCTTTTGCAATCCGGAGAAAACAGCATTATCAGTAATACTCCCGCAGGATTCCGGCAAATCGGAATATGGCATTTTTCAACAGCGCAGTAGGTGTTCTTCAGACTCTCGTTATCGCTCTGGGCGCAGGTCTCGCAATCTGGGGTGTCGTGAACCTCATGGAGGGCTACGGCAACGACAACCCCGGCGCCAAGAGCCAGGGCATGAAGCAGCTCATGGCGGGCGGCGGCGTGGCCCTCATCGGCATGACCCTTGTTCCTCTGCTTACCGGTCTTTTCGGTTAATTGCCGCACAGCAAGACAGAAGTGAGTAAAATCCAGGGCTTCCCCCTGCCATAGCGCAGGGGGAGCCGGAAAGGAGGTCGATGCCGATTGGATTTATTGCTCAACACGCTGACCGAATGGCTCAAGGAGCTTCTTGCCGGAGCGATTGCATCCAACCTGACGGGGATGGTGGACTCGGTGAATACGAAGGTCGGAGATATTGCGGTGCAGGTCGGTCAGACCCCGCAGGGCTGGAACAGCGGAATCTTCAGTATGATTCAGAACCTTTCCAACAACGTGATCCTGCCCATAGCCGGTATCATTCTGGCGCTGGTCATGACCATGGAATTCATCCGCATCATCATGGATAAGAACAACATGCATGATTTCGACACCTGGTCGATTCTCATGTGGGTGTTCAAGACGGCCTGCGCCATTCTGATCGTGTCCAACACATGGAATATCGTTATGGCGGTGTTCGACGTTTCTCAGACGGTAGTGAACAACGCCGCCGGCATGATCGTGGGCAATACGGATATCGAGCTTGTCACAGAGGGACTTGAGGAAACGCTGATGGCCATGGAGCTTTCCAGCCTGATCGGCCTGTGGTTCCAGTCCATGATCGTGGGCGTGACCATGCATATCCTGTCCATCATCATTATGCTCATCTGCTTCGGCAGAATGATCGAGATCTACCTGGTCACATCGGTTGCGCCGATCCCCATGTCCACCATGATGAACCACGAGTGGAGCCAGATGGGTCAGAACTATCTCAGAAGCCTGTTTGCACTGGCGTTTCAGGGCTTCTTAATCATCGTCTGCGTGGCAATTTATGCCGTCCTTGTGCAGAACATGGTCGTGGAGAGCGATATCTCCATGGCAATCTGGACGGTTATGGGCTACACCGTGCTGCTGTGCTTCACGCTGTTCAAGACCAGCTCGCTGGCCAAGAGCGTGTTCAACGCACATTAAGGAGGTGGAATCAGAATGGCATATGTACCCGTACCCAAGGACATGAACGCAGTCAAAACCAAGGTCGCCTTCAACCTGACCAAGCGCCAGATCGTCTGCTTCGGCGGAGGGCTTCTGGTGGGGCTTCCGGTCTTTTTTCTCATCAAGGGACACGTCAGCAGCAGTACGGCAACGCTCCTCATGGTGCTTGTCATGCTGCCTTTTTTCATGTTCGCCATGTATGAGAAGAACGGGCAGCCACTGGAAAAGATCATCCGCAATATCGTGCAGGTCAGTTTTATCCGCCCGAAGGAGCGGCCATACAAAACAAATAACTTCTATTCTGCCGTAGTACGGCAGGAAAAACTGGATAAGGAGGTACAGAAGATTGTCCAAGGCGAAAAAGCTCACAAGAGCAGAAAAGCAGCAGATTAACGCTGCCATTCAGAACGCCAGACGACAGGACAAAAGACACAAATCCGCACAGGATTCCATCCCCTTTCAGCGCATGTTCCCGGACGGCATCTGCCGCGTGACCGATCATTACTACACCAAGACGGTGCAGTTCCAGGACATCAATTATCAGCTGAATCAGAACGAGGACAAGGCCGCCATCTTTGACGGCTGGTGCGACTTTCTCAACTACTTTGACAGCTCCGTGCGCTTTGAGCTGTCCTTTATCAATACGGCGGCGAACAAGGATACCTACTCGGAGCGCATCGCCATTCCGCTGAAGGGCGACAGCTACGACAGCATCCGCGCCGAATACACCCAGATGCTGAAAAATCAGCTGGCCAAGGGCAACAATGGCCTCATCAAGACCAAGTACCTGACCTTTGGCATCGAGGCCGATTCGCTGAAAAGCGCCAAGCTCCGGCTGGAGCGCATTGAGACCGACGTGCTGAACAACTTCAAGCGCCTGGGCGTTCAGGCTGATCCGATGAACGGAAAACAGCGTCTGGAGCTGCTCCACGGCATCTTCCACATGGACGAACAGCAGCCGTTTCTGTTTGACTGGGACTGGCTGGCTCCCACCGGGCTTTCCGTGAAGGACTTTATCGCGCCCAGCTCCTTTTCCTTCCGGAACGGCAAAAACTTCACCATGGGCAGGAAAATCGGACAGGTTTCCTTCCTGCAGATTCTTGCGCCGGAGCTGAACGACCGGATGCTGGCCGACTTTCTGGATATGCAGAGCAGTCTGATTGTGACCATGCATGTGCAGTCGGTGGATCAGGTCAAAGCCATTAAGACCATCAAGCGCAAAATTACCGATTTGCAGAAGATGACCATTGAGGAGCAGAAAAAGGCCGTCCGCGCCGGATATGATATGGACATCATCCCCAGCGATCTGGCCACCTACGGCAATGAGGCGAAGAAGCTCCTGCAGGATCTGCAGTCCAGAAATGAGCGCATGTTCCTGCTGACATTCCTGGTGCTGAATGTGGCGGAGACCAAACAGCAGCTGGAGAACAATGTGTTTCAGGCAGCCTCCATTGCCCAGAAATACAACTGCCAGCTGACCCGGCTTGACTTCCAGCAGGAGGAAGGGCTGATGAGCAGCCTGCCGCTGGGGCTCAATCAGGTGGAGATTGAGCGCGGCATGACCACCTCCAGTGTGGCAATTTTTGTGCCGTTTACCACGCAGGAGCTGTTCCAGAGCGGTAAGGAGGCGCTCTACTGCGGCATTAACGCCCTGTCCAACAACCTGATTATGGTGGACAGAAAGCTTCTCAAAAACCCCAACGGCCTGATTCTCGGCACGCCCGGCTCCGGCAAATCCTTTGCCGCCAAGCGAGAGATCGCCAATGTATTCTTCGTAACCGACGACGATATCATCATCTGCGACCCGGAATCGGAGTACGGCACACTGGTGGAGCGCCTGGGCGGGCAGGTCATCAAAATCTCTCCCACATCCAGCGACTACATCAACCCCATGGACCTGAACCTGAACTACAGCGACGATGAGAATCCGTTATCGCTGAAATCCGACTTCATCCTCTCCCTGTGCGAGCTGATCGTAGGCGGCAAGGAGGGCTTGCAGCCGGTGGAAAAGACCATCATCGACCGCTGTGTCCGCATGGTCTATCGGGATTATCTGGCTGACCCCGTGCCGGAAAACATGCCGATCCTGGAGGATCTGTACAATGCGCTGCTGACGCAGGAGGAAAAGGAGGCACAGTACATCGCAACAGCTTTGGAAATCTACGTTCACGGCTCTCTGAATGTGTTCAACCACCGCACCAGCATCAACATCGAAAACCGCATCGTGTCCTTCGATATCAAGGAGCTGGGCAAACAGCTGAAAAAAATCGGTATGCTGATTGTGCAGGACGCGGTGTGGAACCGCGTGACCATCAACCGCGAGGCGCATAAGTCCACCCGCTATTACATCGACGAGATGCACCTGCTTCTCCGTGAGGAACAGACGGCGGCGTACACGGTGGAAATCTGGAAGCGCTTCCGTAAATGGGGCGGCATTCCTACCGGCATCACACAGAACGTCAAAGACCTGCTTTCCTCCCGCGAGGTGGAGAACATCTTTGAAAACTCCGACTATGTGTTCATGCTGAACCAGGCGTCCGGCGACCGGCAGATTCTCGCCAAACAGCTGAATATTTCTCCCCATCAGCTCTCGTATGTCACCCATAGCGGTGAAGGCGAAGGGCTTCTTTTTTACGGCAGCACGATTCTTCCGTTTGTAGACCGCTTCCCGAAGGATACGGAGCTGTACCGGATCATCACCACCAAGCCTAATGAAAAGTTTTTATAAATGGAAAGAGTGATTGTAATTAGCTGTCTATAAAGCATTTTTATGGAAAAAACTTGCGATAATAATTGCATGGATGTCTCCTTTCAACGACAATAGACACACCACCTTGAAAGGAGAGTGTGTCTATGATTACAAACAATTTCAACAAAGAGCTTCGGGGTATTTCAGATGCATTACGTGATTTGGGGTACACTGACAGCACCATCGGGCTGCGTCAACGCTATTGGAAAGAGTATTGCTTTTTCCATGGAAGTCTCGACATTGATGAAGCGTCAATGGATGAGTTTCTGCTGAAAAACTACGATATTCAGAGTGGGAATATCAATGTTTCCAAACGGCAGTATGAGGTAAGAGCCGCGCTTCGCAACTTGCTGGAATATCGCCGTTATGGAAAAATCAGAAACTATCATACGCCGTGGTTCAAGGATTTGCCGTGGGTTGAGTCTTTCCGAGCTATAACAGAAGATTTCATCTCGCATCTGCGGAGTCAGAACAGCAAGCCAGAAACTATTGTCAATTACGAACGTACACTAAAACGCATCACCAACCATCTGCATAGCGTAGGAGTGGATTCTTTTAGAGATATGACGCCAGAGCATATCTCATCTTTTTTATCTACATCTATTCCGGATCTTGTCAGAAATCTTCGCGCCACGCTTTGCCATCTGCGTGTCTTCTTTCGGTATCTCTACCTAAATGAATTTACAAAGGATGACTTGTCTCTTTTTATTCCAAAGTCCAACGTACTGCTGAAGCGGAAACACATTCCGTCTACTTGGACCAGAGAAGATATTGATAAAATCCTGGCTTGCATTGATTTAGCCAGTCCCGTCGGTAAACGGGATTACGCAATCATTCTGCTGGTTGCCCGGCTTGGAATTAGGGTCAGCGATGTGATTCGATTGGAATTTGACAATATAAAGTGGGAAAAGAATTGTATTCAGATCTCGCAGTACAAGACAAATGAGCCATTGGTTCTTCCTTTGTTTGAAGATGTCGGACAGGCAATTATTGACTATGTGAAGAATGGGCGTCCCGCATCTGATTTGAAGCTGGTGTTCATTACACATAAACCGCCATTTCAAAAATTCAGTGACAACAATCACCTCTACGGTATGTTTAACAAGTATCTGTATATACCGGCATGACGCAGCCTATGCCCGCGAGCATGGAGAACTGCCGCTGTACAGAGAGTCCTATCAGGCCAACATCGCCTGCAAGGAGGCGATTGAGGAAGCCATTTCCGAGAATTACGGCAACAACCGTCTGAATTCTCAGGCGGTATTTGATGCAGTCAGCGCGGAATTCAGCATGGAGAGAATCCAGTATGTGCTGGCCAATACCGTGCAGTATAAGGATTGGGACGGACGCATCAGCCGCGCCAACCGGGAGTGGGCACAGACCGTGCCGGTCGTGCCGAATCCCGATTCCTGGGGCAGAGACCGCAACTGCTATTTTGTGGTGGATAGGCCGCACACCGGCCTGACGGATCTGTTCATTACCCATTTCCGAAAGGAACTGGAGAAAGCGCCCAGAGAGAAAAAGCCGTCTGTTCTGGAAAAGCTCCAGAAGCCCCTGCCGGATACCGCGCCGAAACCCGTCAGGGAGAAAGCGCAGGAACTCTGATCATGGCAGACACCAGGGACATCAGTATACACTTCTGGGTAACGCAGGATGAGTATGATCTGATTCAAAAGAACATGGCGCTGTCGGGCAGTACAAACCTCAGCGCCTTCCTGCGGAAGATGGCTATTGACGGCATGGTCATCAGGCTGGATATGCCGGAGATTCGGGAGATGCTGCATCTGCTCAGGCGTGCAAACGCCAACATCAATCAGATTGCCAGACATCTGCATGATACCGGGCGCATCTACGATACAGATCTGGAGGAAATACTGGGGTTTCAGAAAGAAACCGCTACCCGCTTGAACGATATTCTCACCAAACTGTCCGCCTTGAAATAAGGACAATACACCCCCTGGGCAGCAGAGCCGCGCGCTTTGCTGCCCGCATTTTTTGTTATCCGGCTCCGCATCCTTGAACGTTTTGAATTTCGGAATTACAATAGAATCAGAAAAGAAGAAAAGGAGGCTCTGACCATGAAAATACTGCTCAAAATTCTCTGCGCACCGATGATTGCTGTTTTGTCCGTTTTCGTCTGGCTGGCGTCGAAACTGGTTCAGATATCCGCTGTTGTTATGAATTTCATCGCCATTGCCGTGGGGCTTGGCGCACTCTGCATCCTTTTTGACGGAAAGACTGCCCAGGGCATCTGCGGACTGATTGCAGCATTTCTGTTTACCCCATTCGGACTGCCGATGATCTCCATCATGCTTCTGGGACAGGTGCAGAAATTCCGCTACTGGATTCAGGACAGCGTGTACGGATAACAGAACTTTGCGCCAGGTTGGCGCAAAGTGAATTACATTGATGAGGGCTTCTGCTTTTGCCGGCGGGAGCCTTTCTTTTTGAAAAAGGTGGTAAACCGATATGGCAACAACGCGTATTATCCCCATGCATCAGAACAAAGGAAAAACCATTCGGCAGTGCCTGTCTGACAGATTGGATTACGGCAAAAATCCGGATAAGACCCAGGAAGGCCAGCTGATCAGTGCCTATGCCTGCGACCCGGAGACCGCAGACGCAGAATTTGCGCTTTCCAAACGGGAGTATTTTCAGCTGACCGGCCGCAGACAGGACAGCGATGTGATCGCCTATCAGGTGCGCCAGTCCTTTCGTCCCGGTGAGATTACGCCGGAGGAGGCGAACCGCATCGGCTACGAATTTGCCGAGCGATTCCTGAAAGGCAACCATGCCTTTGTTGTCTGCACCCACACAGACAAACAGCACATCCACAATCATATTTACTGGAACTCCACCAGTCTTGACTGCACCCGGAAATTCCGGAACTTCTGGGGCAGCACCATGGCAGTCCGGAAGCTGAGCGATCTGATCTGCGTTCAGCACAGGTTGTCCGTCATTGAAAATCCGAAGCCCCACGGCATAAGCTACAGCCGCTGGCAGGGCGATATTGAAAAGCTCTCAAACCGCGACCGCCTCTGTCTGGATATGGATGCGGTGCTGGCAAAAAAGCCGCATGATCTTGAGGGCTTTTATTCGCTCATGGAACAGGCCGGTTACACTGTTACCCGCGGGAAAAACATCACTTTCAGCCATCCGCGCCAGAAGCGCAATATCCGTATGCGCTCCCTTCCGGAAGAATATCGTGAGGATGCTATTCGGGAAGTGCTGGCGGGCAGGCGTATCCATAATCCGAGAAAACGCCGAAGTCCGCTGGCAGTACAGAAAGCCCAGCTTGTCAGCGCTCTGGAAGCAATGCAGAATCAGGGTCGAGGCTGTTACTACGATCTGTCTATCCAGAATCAGATTACCAAACAGCAGGCCAGGGCGCTTTTATATTATCAGCAGCACGGGTTCACCAGCGCAGATGATTTCGAGGCATTTGCAGAATCGGTGGAAGCCGTAAAGCAGCGCAGAGATGCGTTGTCCGCGCAGATTACCTCTGCCGAAAAGCGGCTGAATGAGATTGCGGTGCTCCAGAAGCACATCACCAACTATCTCAAAACCAAAGATATCTATGCCGGTTATCGGGCATCCGGTTATTCCAAAGCGTACTACGAGGAGCACGAGGATGCGATCAAGCTCTGCAAAGCGTCCAAGCGGGCATTTGACGAATTGCTTCCATCTGACACTTCCGGTAAAACTGCCGGTTCCCACAAGAAGCAGCTTCCCTCCCTGAAAGCCCTTCGGGCAGAGTACGCCGAGTTGCTGGCGATGAAAAAGGCGGCATACCCGGAATACTACCGGGCGAAAGATGAGTACCGGGAGCTGCTGACTTATCAGGCAAATCTGGCCGGTTTGTTCGGCATTGAAAATGTCAGAAGCACGCCTCAGCGAGAGCATCAGCAGGAAGAAAAATAAGCGCCGTCAGGTGCGCCGCCGAAGATGAAATCTTCGATCATCGGGGTTTGGGGATTGGCCCCAACAAGCAGAAACAGAAGGTTCCGCCTCCGGGCGGAATCTTTTTGTTTTGAGCCTTTCTGATCAGGAAGGCATTGCTTGCCAAAGAGTGATTCCAATGAATAACTTCATGCTTATAATGAATATGATGTTCCTTATAATAGGCACGAAGCTATTGACTAATTTCAAAAAGTGTGCTATAATATAAAATCGTATACTTGTGCAAACAGGAAGGGAGCAAATTATGACACGATGCAACTTATCTATGCTGATGGGGAAATACCGTTATTCAATCGAAGATATCCATCAGAAAACTGGCCTTGCAAGGAAAACAATAAGTAACTTGTATAATGACAAGGCAACGCGAATCGACTTTCAGACGATGGAAAAACTATGCACTGCTCTAAATTGTAGTGTAGATGAGCTCCTTACTGTAGATATCAATGAACAAACAGAAGAAAATAATCCTGCAAAGGTGGTAAATGGCAATGAGTGAAAAAACAAATAATCAGTACGAGCCTAAGGTGGTTTCTATTTTTTCTGGATGTGGCGGACTTGACCTTGGGTTCCACCTTGAAGGATATAGAACTATCTGGGCAAATGATTTTGCAGAATGGGCTGTTAAGTCCTTCAGAGGATATTTTGGCGATGTGATCAAATATGGGGATATTACTCAGATTGACCCATATACAGATAAAAGCATTCCTGATTGTGATATGGTCTTAGGTGGGTTTCCTTGTCAGGACTTTTCAATCATTTGGAAACAGCCAGGACTTAATGGCACACGCGGCGGACTTTTCAGGCATTTTGCAGAATTTGTTGATGCCAAAAAACCTAAAGCTTTTGTAGCCGAGAATGTTAAGGGGTTACTGACAGCTAATGGGGGTAAAGCCATTGATACTATCATAAAAGATTTTGAAAGCATCGCACCCGGCTATGTTGTAAAACCGCATCTGTACAATTTTGCCGAATATGGTGTTCCTCAGTTTCGAGAGCGTGTTTTATTTGTCGGCATTCGTATCGATACTGGATTCAATTTCGTTCATCCAAAACCTTCTCATGGTCCTAACGGAGCTTTACCATATGTCACCGCTGGAGAAGCGCTGAAGGGTGTTGAAAATGTTCCTACAAATAATGAGCATATAAACATCAAGGAAAAAACCCGCAAAATGTTAGAGATGATTCCAGAAGGCGGGAATTTTACCGATATTCCAAAGGATAGCCCGTATTATGTCAAAGGAATGATTAGCCATGTTTACAGAAGGATTAAATTGGATGAACCTGCAAAAACATTGATTGCAGCTGGTGGCGGCGGAACCTGGGGATATCACTATCCGGAGCCTCGTCCGCTGACAAATCGAGAGCGTGCGCGACTTCAATCTTTCCCGGATGATTTTGTTTTTGAGGGAAGCGTCACAGAGGTTCGTCGTCAAATTGGCAATGCAGTTCCGCCTGAAGGAGTTCGTGCAGTCGCACGTCGCCTCCTTCCTCTCTTTACCGGGGAATATGAGCCGGTTGATCTTACTGAAGAGTATGAACTGATGAAGCATATGACTGTCAAGCAAAGACTTGAGTATGTAACCAATCAGATGGAGTAAGGAGGTGTTCCTATATGGAATTCTTGTTTTCAAATTATCCTCCAGTAAAAACAAGTTTCAGCACATTCTACGACAAATTTTACAGTTTAATTCCTTCCTCCACTAGGCTTGATATAGCTGTAGGCTATGTTTCCTCAGACTCATTGATGGAGCTAAAGAGAATAGTCGAATTGAATGAAAATATTCATGCACTTAATTTAATCATTGGTATGCATTATTTTGAGCATTTTACAAGAGTTCAATATAATGCCGCTATGGTTTTAAATGATTTCTTAACATGCAATCAAATTGGGGAAGTTAAACTGGTCAACGCCTTTAAGTATCATGGGAAGCTTTACTCATATAGCAATGATAGCGGTCCGTATGCTGGAATTATAGGCTCAAATAATCTCAGCAGTATCCTTGATACAGGTGCAAGAGTTTATGAAAGTTCGTTTTACATTAATGAAGAAAAACATGCTCGTGAAATGCATGATTTTATAGATCAGCTCAGTTTGAGAGCATCTAGGAATATCAGAGAATTGGAAATTGATACCTTCAATGCAACAAACCCTGTTCTGGAGGGACATGAGTCTGTAGATAAAGTATTACCTGACGCATTGGCAAATGTCATTAGCAAACTATCTGATATTAAATTTGAGATTCCAGCTAAGACAGAACCAAAGAGCAACTTGAACTGTTACCACGGGAAAGGCCGTGAGAACATGAGTACCCATTTGGTAAAACCTCGGCATTGGTATGAAGTAGAACTTATTGTTCCTATTAGTATGAGGCGGGATGGTTACTACCCTAAAGGGACACCGAAAGGAGAACCGGAAACAGAGTTTAAGGTGATCACCGATGACGGCTTTTCGTTTATGTGCCAAGTTAATGGCGGCGAAGACGGATTATGGAATAAAAATCTTCGTTCGAGCGGTGATTTGACTATACTTGGAAAATGGATAAAAGGTAGGTTGGAAAATGCCGGCGTTCTCAAAGTAGGAGATGTAATTACGGAAGAAACGCTAAGAGCATACGGTAGAAATACAATTACTATGACCCGTATTAAAGATTCAAATGATTGGTTCTTAGATTTTGGGGTGAGATGATGAGGTACCTACAATCTTATTTAGAAAGAATAAAAGAAAAAGGAAATGGCTCGTTAGCAGAAGCAATTAAAAAAACTGCTGACGAAGTCGTACCACAGTATATTAGTAATTTCTCATTTACTGAACATGTTGTAAGTCTGTTAGTTGGCGATGTACAGAGCGGAAAAACAAGTCATATGTTTGGACTAATGTGTGCTGCCGCGGATGAAAGCTTTCTTAATTTCGTCCTTTTGACAACAGATAATATATTGTTGCAGCAGCAGACATATAAAAGAGCGGAAAGAGACCTTTGTGATTTCTGCGTTTGTGATGAAAACGACTACCTCAAGTTTGTTGAAAACAATTTGAAAAAACCTGCTGTTATTGTTCTTAAGAAGAATAGTCGCGTTTTAAAGAAATGGAAAGACAATTTTGCCTCTACAAGCTTTTGCGCTGGTAATCCGCTTTTTATTGTAGATGACGAGGCTGATGCCGCTAGTTTGAATACCCTTGTTAATAAGAACAAGCAGAGTACAATCAATAAATGTCTTGAAGACATAAAGAAGACAACATCAAGCAGCATTTATATGGAGGTTACGGGAACTCCTCAATCAATATTATTACAGACGATAAAAAGCGGATGGAAGCCTTACTTCATTTATTATTTTAAGCCCGGTAAAGGATACTTGGGAGGAAATTTCTTTTTCCCACCAGAAAAACCAGAGCAAATAGTTTTTACTGACAACGATGAGGCTCAAGATATCTTAAGCGATGACGAATTTCCTGAAAATGGGCTAAAGAAAGCGGTAATTACACATTTGATAACGGCTGGTCATATTATGTTATCAGGAGGAAATGTATGTAATTTTTTAATCCATCCAAGCGTAAAAACAAGTCAGCATAAAGCATTTGCTGAGAAGGTTGGAAATTATATTAACGAAATAGCAAGTTCCTTCGGAGAAGAAGAAGTAAAAGATGCTTTTGCAGATGTATATTCGGGTCTCCTTAAAACAAAAAAAGATCTGAAACCGCTTGAAGAAATTATGAATTATGTATTTGAGCAAATGCAGCTTGATAGGATTAACATTTTAATGCTTAACTCTATTTCTGATTATGAAGAAAACACCCAATACGAGACGGGAATTAATATTCTTGTCGGAGGAAATAGTCTGGGACGTGGTGTTACATTCCCTCAACTGCAAACGATCTATTATTGTAGACTGGCAAAGAATCCTCAAGCAGACACGATGTGGCAACATGCTAGAATGTTTGGATATGATAGAGATCCAGCACTTATGCGTGTGTTTATGCCTCCGAAACTATTTAAACTGTTCTCTGATATTAACAGAACTAACAACAGCATTATCAACCAGATAGAGAATATGAACAATGGCAGCGACATAAAAATTTTCTATCCAACGAATTTGAGACCTACGAGAAAGAATGTTATAGATAAGAAAGAAGTTGGAATATATTCTGGTGGAGTGAACTATTTCCCGTTCTCACCTGGAAATAAAGATATAGGTGCCATTGATAAATTGACGGATCCTTTTGATGACGGGATTTATTCTGTAAGTCTCAAGTTGATACTAAGACTATTAGAACTCGTTGAAGCCGAAGCTGATGATTGGAATGTCAATGCGTTTATTGGGTTTGTAAACTCTTTTATTGCATCTGACCCGTCGTGTCAAGGGAGACTTATCGTAAGACGAGAAAGAGATATTGGTAAGGGAACCGGTACATTACTGTCTCCGACGGATCGTCATCTTGGAGATGAATATCCAGAAGAACTGGTATTGACCATGTATAAAATTACGGGCAATACTCAGAAAGGATGGAATGGAGAAAAAATCTGGATACCTAACATAAAATTACCTGGAGACTACGTTTATTACAGCGGAGATAACAATGGCTGATACTAAAACTCCGGAAGAAAGAAGCCGGAATATGTCATTGATACGCAGTACTGATACAAAGCCAGAAGCTTTAGTAAGAAAGTATTTATTTAGTCATGGCTTTAGATATCGAAAAAACGATAAAAAGCTTCCCGGGAAACCTGATATTGTTTTGCCAAAGTATAAAACAGTCATTTTTGTTAATGGTTGCTTTTGGCATATGCACGGTTGTTCTCGATCCAGATTGCCAAAATCAAATCTTGAGTATTGGAAACCTAAAATAGATAAGAATATTGAAAGAGATCGAATAGTGCGGTCTAAATTGTCTGAACTCGGTTGGAATGTAATCGTTGTATGGGAATGTGAACTGAAAAAGAAAAATTTCGATAATCGGATGGAAAAGTTATGTTCTGAAATCCGAAATAATTTGGAAAAATAGATTGTAATGAAAAGTTTAGCAATTCTTTCGGATACACACGGCCTGCTTCGCACGGAAGTGCTGGACAGAATCGCCGGCTGCGATGTTATCATTCACGGCGGCGACATCAACAAGCCGGAAATCATTGACCGTCTGAAGGAAATCGCGCCGGTCTATGTCGTTCGCGGCAATAACGATAAAGAATGGGCAGAGAACATACCGGAAAGCCTGACCTTTCAGATTGAGAAATGCAGGTTCTTTGTGGTTCATAACAAGAAATATGTGCCCAAAGAGCTGCACGATACGGATGTGGTGATATACGGTCATTCTCATAAATACGCCGAACAAATGGTGAATGGTGTCCTCTGGCTGAATCCGGGAAGCTGCGGCAAGCGCCGGTTCGATCAGGAGATCACATTCGCCATAATGACCGTTGATGGCAACAAAACAGAGATCGAAAAAATCACAATTCCAAACACCTGATACATTCAAAGGACTTCCCCTGCACAGTCACTGCTACGGTGGCTGTGCTATTTTTTTGCCCGCATATCCGTGGCCTGATACCTATCGCATACTTCATGCAACATAAACGCACTCCCTGCCGGTCGCCTCCGGTCATTGCAGAAACAATAGAATTTGTATGCAAATTGACTTGGAGAGTGAAAAAATGCGTGAATTAAGGAAAATCCGTATGTATTTACGATGGTATGTTCTTAATTGTGAGCATACGCTCATGTACAGGTGCAGGAAAATGCGCCTGTTTGCAGTAAAATATATATACAAGATAAGACGAAAGGCAGGTGCGTGAACATGGACAAGGAAATGAGCCTCAAGAATCGGGACAGACTCATTCAGCTGGGCATAACCATTTCTACGTTCAGAAAGTTTCGCGGCCTGTCCCAGGAGCAGCTGGCAGAACGTGCGTCAGTCAGTCGTTCTCTTATCAGTTCAATCGAGGCTGCGGGTATAGCCAAATCCTTTTCGCTTGAGGTGTTCTATAACATCGCCGATGCGTTGGAAATAGAGCCTGCAACATTGCTGAGCGCACCGACACAATTCGATAACCTTTTGAAACAGAACACCTGACCTCCATCCTTGGGATAGCTGATATAGAATCATTGCAGCACAGACTGCCGGTATCATGTACTGGCGGACTGTGCTGTTTTTTCGTTTTGGGAATGTATCCTCTGTTATTCAGCGAAAGGAGATGGATATCATGGCAGGCTTATTTAAGAAAAATGGAAGGGCGCGCCGGATTCCGGAGAAACTGGCGCAGTATGACGATGAATACCTGCTGTATTGTGTGGAAAAGGATCGCGTTGAAACCGTTCTTGAGAGCACGCTGCATGAGACCGATGATCCGAAGGAGATTATTGATGTCACATTGAAAACGGTATGTGAGTTCTATGGAGGAGACTGGGCCGGCGTCATGGATATCGATATGGATACCTGCCTGTGGAGACCGGTCTGCTGGTTCCGGGCGGGAGGTGCGACCGACAGGACACGCGAGTTGATCAGCGGCCTGGAAGATGCCGAGGTCATGCCACGCTGGCTGGAAGCTATGCACAGCGCCATGCCTATTGTTCTCACTGATACAACTGAAATCAGGGAATCGAATCCGGTTGAATTTGCACTGTATGAGCGTCTGGAGGCAAGAGCCATCCTGGCATCTCCGTTCTCTCCGGCACCGACCGGCTTTCTTGTCATCCGCAATCCGTCGAGGTATCTGGAACGGCCGGAAGCACTGTTCATCTTTGCCTACGTCCTTCACCGCGCGCTTGCCCAGCAGAATGTTATGGAACGTGAGAAGATCATCGAGGCCATGAACCCGATAGAACCGAGCTATGATGTCTATATCAGTTTCTTCGGCGATCTGGAAATCTACACGGCAGGCGGTACGCTGACCGAGCAGATTATCAATGCACCGAAAACCATTCAGCTTGTTGCCTATCTGCTGCTGAAGCCGGAACGCGCCCACTCGCCGAGAGAAATCTTTGAGCATCTGAACCCCGGAGAAGATTTTGACGGCAATACGAATGCGATCCGCGGCAGCATATACCGTTTTTCCAATATATACGCGAAGCGTACCGGACAGTCCGCAAGACTGATCGTCCGTGAAGGAAGCGGGTACAGGAGAAATCCGAATCTGAAGATTACGACCGACATCGAGCAGTTTGACCTTCACCTGAAAGCAGCCGAGGCGGCATCCGGAAGCGCTGAAAGAATTGAGGAGCTCCGCAAGGCGGTAGAGCTTTACAAAGGCCCGGTTTTCATGTGCGGCAGAGACCAGCTGTGGCTGAATGATATTGTCAGCCAGTATGAGGTTCGCTACATCAAGGCCGCAGATGCCCTGATGCGCGAGCTGGCAAAGCAGAAAGACTATGCGGGCGTCATGCAGTACGCCGCCAGGGCGCATGAGCTGTTCCCCGGCAACGGCCTGATCTGTTACTGGCTCATCATGGCGACATACAGTCTGTCCGGAGCCGATATGGCAAAGAAGGAATACTTCCGGCTCAAAGACGATATGACACAGGAGGAAATTGATGTAGTGACGGAGCACCTGAAAAAGAACAGCCTGATACGATATGAGGAACTGTTCGGCGTGTAACACACTCAGCGCACAGAGAAAACACCCGATTTTTACCATAACACAGAGGGCGCACAATCCAGAAGTAAAATAGAATAGAACGAACAGCCGTGACACTTCAGCTGCACAGCGGAGGAACCCCCGTAAGTTAGCCTTTTAGCGCAAAAGCTAAACGACAACTTACGGGGGTTTTCTTATGTCTCCGGCACAATTTCATCATAGAGAGGCTTTTGTTCCGGCAGACAAAGACCTCTCTATTTTTTATGCCCAAACGCGCAGAACGCGCTGCCGTTCTCCTCCTCCGGTTTCTGAATTCCAAACAAAATTCAGAAATTCGGAGGATAAGACAATGGCATACAACAAGGCCAGTGAAGAAAGAAAATGGCGGCTCTGGAAAGAAGCCGAAGAAAAACAGCTGCGTGAGCTCGGCGTCAGCGAGGAGAGGATTGCGCAGCTCCGTACTTACGATTGGGAAGTTTTCAATTCCGACCGGCGGTATTACGAACATCATGCGGATGGCGGCGATTACCTCGAACAGCTTGCGGCAGATGAGGAGAAACCGGATGTGAAAACCGTTTCGGATTTTCTGGACGGCATCGACAGCCCTGCGCTGTTCAGTCTGCTTTCTGAAACCGACCCGATTACCGTTCTGATTGCGCTGAGAAGATCTCAGGGAAAATCATTTTCCGAGATTTCTCTGGAGATCGGGTTATCCGAAAACACTGCCCACCGGCGCTGGACTCGCCTGAAAGAAAAAATCAAAAAATCTTTTTGAGCCTGTCCGAAAATAAGCTTTCCCACCGGCTAAAGGGTGAGAGGAGCAAATGGGTCTGTCTGATAAAAACGATTCGTGCTCTGCTTGCTGAACCTTGAAAATTTCATACACATTCATCAGGTACGTTCCTGTGCGGGAGAGATTCTCCAGCTGCATGATGGTGCGCGATGACACGCCTGCCCGATTCGGGTGATTACGGAAAGCAAGGCGGTGAGCGATTCCGAACCAATCAGAAATATCCGGCTGCAACGGATAAGGCCATGAAACGCACAAGGGATAATGATACTTCCGTAATTCGCGGCCCGGCCACAATGAAGGCGGGGAGGTTAGATTCCTATGAGGCAGCTTCGCAGACTGCCGCCTGGTGAGTTCCCCGCCTCCGGGAGTCGAGGACGAATGGGAGGCAGTATATAGAATTTGAGGTTTGGGAGGTGAAGCCATTGCGGAAAAACTGGGAGTACCGGCGCGGAGACGTCTATCTGGCGAACCTCGATCCGGTCGTGGGTGCAGAGATCGGCGGTATCCGCCCGGTATTGATTCTTCAGAACAACACGGGCAACTTTTTCAGCCCCACGCTGATCGCCGCGCCGCTCACCTCCAACATCGATAAAAAGCCGAGTCAGCCGACACATTTCCTGCTGGAACAGGTACGCGGACTGAGCCGGCCTTCCATGGTGATTCTGGAGCAGCTGAAAACGCTGGATAAGCGCCGGATCATCAGATACATGGGACGGGTAGACAGCAGTATTCTGTACAGCCCGGAACTCTGTAAGTGCCTTGCGGTGAGCCTGGCACTTTATTTGTAATATGCAGGCACTCACGGTGAGTGCAGAAAGGAGCAGACCATGACACTGGATGAAATGAGAAAAGTGGATATTCGGACGGTTGACCCGGCAACGCTTCATGACCGCCGGGATGTGCGCATCGACAGCCGTCAGCCGAGAGAAAAACGCATTGCGTCCTACCTGAAGCAGATCGGCAATCCCTACTGCTACGTTGACGACGGCGTTGTCGTCAAGATCGGGTTTATGAACACCCGCGAAACGATTGATGACCGGCTGGAAGGCTATGCCCGCAGTCAGGTCAGCAAGGGATGAAACAAATATCGACATCATCGACTGTCCCGGATGATTTCAATACAATGATAGCGGAGGTGATAAAAATGCCAGACAGAATCTGGAACGCAGCAGAATATACCCGTCTTTCCCGCGATGACGGCGACAAGGCGGAGAGCAATTCCATAACGAGCCAGAAGGAGATCATCCGGGATTATGTGCGCAGGCATCCGGAATTTGTGATCGTTAAGGAGTATGCGGATGACGGCTATTCCGGCGTCAACTTTGAACGTCCGGGCTTCAAGCAGATGATGGAGGACATCAAGGCCAAGAAGATCGACTGTGTGATCTGCAAAGACCTCAGCCGGTTTGCCAGAAACTACATCGATGCAGGACGGTATCTGGAAAAGATTTTTCCGTTCATGGGCGTGCGGTTCATTGCCATCAATGACAACTACGATTCCTGCGGCGAAAAGGCGCAGTCCGATGCGCTGATCGTTCCGTTCAAGAACCTGATCAACGACGCCTACTGCCGCGACATATCCGTCAAGATACGTTCTCAGCTGGACATCAAGCGCAAGATGGGCGACTTCATCGGAGCCTTTGCACCCTATGGCTACCGGAAGGATGAGGCAAACAGAAACAGGCTGGTGGTGGATGAGGAAGCCGCCCGCACGGTGGAGCTGATCTTCCGGCTCCGCATACAGGGACTGTGCAATTCAGCCATTGCCGACCGGCTCAACAGCATGGGCGTCCTGAGTCCCATGGAATACAAGCAGGCGCAGGGCTTCAACTACTCCTGCGGATTCCGCAGCAACGAACAGGCAGAGTGGAGTCCCATGCTGGTGAAGCGAATCCTGTCCAATGAAATTTATATCGGAACGCTGATCCAGCACAAATCCGGCACTCCGAACCACAAAATCAAAAAGCGCGTGGAATATGACCGGGATGAGTGGATTGTCATTGAGAACAACCATGAGCCCATTATCTGCCGGTCGGATTTTGATACCGTTCAGAATCTCATGTTGAGGGATGTCCGCACTGCGCCGAAGCAGGAAAAGGTTCATCTGTTCTCCGGCTTCGTGTTCTGCGGTGACTGCAAACATACCATGGTGCGAAAGACAGTGCCCAGCGGCGGGAAAAAATATCATTATCTGGTCTGTTCCACCAACAAAGCGGGCAAGGGCTGTTCTCCGCATACATTCAGCGAGGACAAGCTGAAATCCATCGTTTTCCGGGTGGTGAACGACCATATTGAGCTGATTGCTCAGGTGGAACATGTGTTGGATTACATTGCATCGCTGCCGGAACAGGAGCGGCGCATCATCAACTATGACGCACAGATGACGGCGCTGGAAAATGAAATCAAGCGGTATCAGGATTTGAAAATCAACCTGTATTCGGATATGGCGGACGGCGTGATCAGCCACGAGGAATACAAAGAGTTCCATGCGGGCTATGACCGCAGGATTGCGGACAGGCAGCGCCAGCTTGGAAAGCTGAAGGACGAGCGCAGTCAGGCCATGGAGAACAGCTCCGGGAACATCGAGTGGATTGAACAGTTCAAGAAGTACCGGCATCTGACGGAGCTGGACAGGGAGTGCATCGTTCACCTGATTGAGAAAATCCTGATCTATGACGGCAAGCGCATCGAGGTGTGCTTCCGTTACAGAGATGAGCTGGAAAACGCATTGCAGTATATAGAACGGTTTGAGGATGTCCTTCCGGCCGAGGAAGGCGTAACAATACCTGAGAGGAGGAACGCATAATGGCAAGAAAGAAAAGACAGTATTTACAGCCGGAGCAGGCGCAGGAACCGGTCAGCGC
>ULUO01060277.1_pt1 | contig 19580 bp, 13 predicted proteins | sample 1958611 | NCBI WGS metagenome assembly ULUO01 (sample SAMEA4835762, study PRJEB28245) | human gut metagenome | biome: gut microbiome; material: fecal sample | place: Denmark | collected 2008
ACGATTCGTGGCAAGTATTGCTGCATAACGCTGCACCTCCTGTTCTTCTATAGTATACGCAAAAATTCTATTTACGTCAATCTCGTTTTGTGTTTTTGAAGGATTTTGTTTTATGTTTTTGATGTGTTTCATTTTATGTTTTTGAAATGGACTGCATCAGAACACCATCTATCATAGGAGTATCACCAATGAAAAAGCAAAAGAAACCCGTACCACCGGCAGAAGCTGAGCCTGTTATCAAGAAGCAGCCGCTTTTGAAACGGCTGCTGTTCGGCCCGGAAAGGCCGGATCTCTCCGAGCTGGAAGCCGGCTCTACCACCATTCTGGACATTCTCTCCCCCACCGCCATTGATACGAAAAGCCGTGACTACATCGTAGTGGACGGCGTTTTTCATGCCTATCTCTACATCACCGGCTATGGCTACAGCACCACAGTCGGCTCCTGCTGGCTTGCGCCGCTGGTGGAGGCGGGCGAGGGCGTCAATGTCAGCTTCAGCTTTACCCGCCAGAACCGTGAAAAGATCCTCTCCAAGATCGCGCAGACCACCATGCTCAACCGCAGCCGGATGCGGGATGTGGGAGATACCCGTCAGGACTATGAGGAACTGGACAGTGCCATCACCTCCGGTCTCTACCTGAAGGACGTCATGAACCGGCAGGGTGAGGACTTCTACTATATGCACACCCTCATTGAAGTAGTGGCAGATGATCCGGATACGCTGGAGCAGCGTGTCACCGCCGTGGAGAAGCTATGTGTATCGGTGGACATGATCGCCCGTCGCTGCGATTACGCCAACGAGCAGGGTTTTCTCTCCACGCTGCCGCTGGTCGCACTGGATGCCGACATTGAGCGTAAAAGCCGCCGCAACGCGCTGACTACCGGCGTAGCTGCGGCGTTCCCCTTTGTGTCCTATGAGCACAGCGATCGCAACGGCATCTTTCTGGGGCTGAACCTCTACAACAAGTCCCCAGTGTTCCTCGACCCTTACGACGACTACAAATACACCAACGGCAACTGGTGGATCGGCGGCAACTCCGGCGCCGGCAAGAGCGTAACGCTCCAATGTCTGGCCGGACGTCTGCGGGAGCAGGGAAAGCGTGTGGTGTGCGTCATTCCCAAGAAAGGCCACGAGTTCCGCCCCAACTGCGAGCAGCTGGGCGGCCTGTATCTGCGCTTGTCCCCCTCCTCGCGGGATTGTCCCAATATCATGGCTATCCGCCGTAGGACACTGGACGCCTATGCCGGAATACAAGAGCTGGCGGCGCGGGACGACTCCGTACTGGCGGACAAGATCTCCCGGCTCATCATCTGGTACTCCCTGCAAAAGAAGGATCTTACAGAGGAGGACAAGAACTATCTGGACGCCTCGCTGGTGGAGTGCTACGACCGCTATGGAATTACCTTTGACAACGCCTCCGTGGTGGATGAAAACGGCGCATTCAAGGAAATGCCCATCATCCCCGACTGGTACAATGTCCTGCTGGAAAAGGCGGAAACCAAGCATTTGGCGGTGGTACTGACCCGCTATGTGACCGGCTCTGCCGCCGCTATGGGCCGCCGCAACCACATCAGCATCGACAACAAGTATATCGTGCTGGACACATCCGGTATGCCGGATGATCTGATTCTGCCCGGTATCTATTGGGCCATCGACGTGGCCAACGACATTATCATGAATGCGGGCGGCGAGTTGTCCGCCCTGATCGCGGATGAGCTGTGGAGTCTGGTAGGAGCCGGTTCCAATCCGCTGGCTGCCGCCTATGTGCAGGAGATGGTCAAGACCATCCGCGGCCTTGGCGGTATCGCTATCACCTCCACGCAGGGTATGCAGGATTTGTTCAGTCTGGAGGGCGGTAAGTACGGCAAGGGCATTCTGGACTCCAGCCGTATCAAATTCGTTATGCAGATGGAGGAGCAGGAGGCCCGCCTTATCCAGCAGATCCTCAACCTCTCGGAAGAAGAGGTACGGCAGATCACACGTTTCCGGCGCGGCGAGGGCTTGCTGTGCATCGGGTATAATCACGTTCCCGTGGCCTTCCATGTCACGAAAAAGGAGTATGACGCCATTACCACATCGCCCACCGACCGGCAGGCACGGAAGAAAGGAAGCAAATGAGCAAACAAACTGATTTACGGGAGATCCAGCGCCTGACGGAAGACGCCGCCATAGACGCCCGCAAGCTGCTGATCCAAGCGGACAATCTGCCGCCCGGCACCTTCCAGAAAATGCTGGAGGAGTTATGCGGCAGCTTTGAGGATACCGCCTTGCAGCTCCGCCGCCTCTGCGAACAGCAGAGTCCCGGCACAGGCGGGTATAAACGGGGCCGCGCCCTCCGTCCGCTGGAGGTGGTGGGCAGCGTGGAACGTATCGGCATCGACTGGCTTCATATCCGCATCAATACTCTGCTGCCCCACTGCCGGTTTCAGCCGCCCACATGGCTGACGGAAACCTTGGCGGAGCTGCTGGACGCCTATGAAGCCTGCGGCGGTCAGCTTCCTCATTTCAAAAGCGCGCTGCTGGTGATCGAGGAATACAGCGATGTGGATGGCCGCCACATTTTTGATCAGGACAACAAGGGCTGGAAAGCGGTCAGCAACGCCATCAAGGGCAGGGTGATCCCCGACGATGACCAGTATACGCTGTCGGTAGCTCTGCTCTCTACGCGGAGCTGTCAGAATGTGTGTCACATCACCGTACTGGATATGAAGGATGCACCGGATTTCTTCTCCGCACGGACGGGAGATTACAGCGTTACGGGGCTATATTGAGGCGGAAATACCCGACAGGTTTTCCACCAAAACGGGTCAAGGTGCTGTGCTTCCTCGGAAAGCAAAATCTGTTGGGTATATACGCCCCGCAAAGCCTCTTGCCGACAAGCTTTTCCGCGCTCCTGTGCCTGCCCACAACGGCGGAAAAACTGCCTTCTACGGGGAGCCAACAGATTTGATGCGAGAAAGGCGCCGAAAGTGACCTTACACCGGCACGGTGTAAGGGTGCTTTCGGCGTTCACAGGAACGAGGGTGCGAATGGTTTTTTGTGTGCGTGAGATCGAGGCACTGCGGCTGCTGGGATGGTGCCAGTATATCCGACCCGCCCAGCTGCTGCGGGTCGTCAGCGAGACAGAGCTATCGAATCTGCTGACGATGAAGCTCATCAAATACCACAGCAAAAGCGAGGCCCTGATCCTTACCGCAGAGGGACGTCGGCTGCTGGCGGAAACCATATGGCTGCCGGATACGCCGAGAACGTACCATGCGGATGCCGTTGTGCGGCGGCTGCGGCTTGCTTCTCTGCTGCTGACAGCCTATCAGTCCGGTATCAACGTCTATGCCACACAGCCGGATGAGCTGGCGGAGGGAAACGTCTTGTTTCTCACCTCTGCCGGTCGCGGGCGTGGCCGTAACCCATGGGGCAGCACCCGCACGGCGGCACTGCTCCACATGGGCGATCTGCTCTGTGCCGCGCACTATGTCTGCCCGGGCATTGGATGCCTTTGCCCCATGGATGAGCTGTCCGCCTTTCAGAACAATACAGCAAAATTGCCCGGAACACGCGGCTTCCTTTTTTGCGGCGAAAGCTATTCGGATATGCTTACCGAGCTGGATAAGCCCACACCAGGAGAGAAAAGCAAGCTCATGACCTACGGCGCCGCTGCCCACTGGTTCCAGCAGTCGGTTTATCTTCTGCCCTGCGACGATACCGGTGTGACACAGCTTCAGATCATGGCTCAGCCGGATTACCGCCAGCGTTTAACCCGCTTGGCGCTGAAAGGCCATTACCGCCCTCCACCGCCTGATCATCCCTGCTGGGACGCGCTGTTTCAGGGGCAGCCCTTCGTGTTGGCGGCGGATATGGAGCTGCGCCGGGTGGACGCCGCCTATACGCTGGCGCAAGAGCAGGGTCATTCGCAGCTCGTATTGGCCGCCCTGCCGCAGCAGGTAGCAGAAGTATGGGGTCCGCGCTACAGGGATACCGGAAAAGCGCGGGTCTTTACCATGACCGAGGACGCCATCACACAGCTGCTGGGTAAAACGCCGAAGCCCTACCGTCCACCGGACACCCCCTATGTCACAGAAAAAGGAGAGATGATCCATGCCCCGCCTATCAAAGCTGCTGGAAAAGCTGGAGGATACCGTTGAAGCCCGCTGGGGCGTATGGTTCCAGCGGCATAAAAGGAAGCTGCCACTCTACATCCCCGTTGGGCTGGTGTGCTGGTATTTTTACGGGATGCTCCTGAACTCCATGCGTCTCGGCATTGACGCCGTCTTTCATAACACGGGGCAGGATGTGACCGCCATCTGGATATTCGATCCGATCCGCAACTGGCTGGCGATATTTTCCGGCTTCGGGCTGAAGGCCACCGCGTTCTTTGTTCTGATGTTCTGCCTTGTGACCAAGCGTGGGTACCTTTGGTTTTCCGGCTATAAGTACACACGGGACCCACGGGGCTTCGATATTCTTCCGGACGGGACGCACGGCTCCTCAGGCTTTCTCACCAAGCGGGAGATGGAAGCCTTTCTGGAGATCGGCCCCATACGCAGTGTCTCCGGAATGCTGCTGGGTAAGCTCAAGGAACGGCCGGAAGACCCCGACAAATACGCCGCCTATGTGGCACATCGCATGGTACCCGGCGAGAACAACAATCTTCTCTGCATCGGCGCACCGGGCAGCTGGAAGACCCGCGGCCTGATCCTGCCCTTTCTGATGGGCTGCGCTCAGCGAAAGGAGTCCGTATTCTGCGTCGATCCAAAGGGTGAACTGTTCGAGCAGCTTTCCCCCTACTTCCGTGAAAGCGGCCATTACGTCAAAGCGGTCAACTTTCTGGACATGGCACACTCAGATGGCTGGAACTGTCTCTATGGGCTGGACACAGAAACAGATCTGGTACAGACGGTGGCCAACACCATCATCCAGAATACCTCCAGCCCCAAAGAGGCCGATGACTTTTGGAGCCGTGCAGAGCTGAACCTCCTGATGGCCCTGATCCACTACGTCTGCAATCTGCAGGATGAAAAGGGTGATCTGCTGCCCATCGAGCAGCGGGGGTTGGGCGATGTGTATCAAATTCTCGCCACTATGAGCGTCAATGAACTGAACCGCACACTGGCGTCGCTGCCGCCCGATCACCCCGCCAAAGGCCATCACGGGCTGTTCCTGAAGGCACGCGAAAATCTCTGGGGCAACATCATCACCGGCCTTGGCAACCGGCTTGCCATCTTCCAGAACAAACTGGTGGACACCATCACCCGCAACCATGATGTTGACCTCGTACTGCCGGGAAAGCGGCCCTGCGCGTACTTTATCATCATTTCCGCGCAGGACAGCGCCTACCGTTTTCTCAGCTCGTTGTTTTTCTCCTTGGCTATGCCGCAGCTTTCCAACTACGCGCGGCTCCACTGCAAGGGCGGGCGGCTGCCGGTGCTGGTGAACTTCTGCCTGGATGAATACTGCAACATCGGATACATGGAGGGCATTGCCGACGCGCTGAACAGTGTGCGCGGCTTCAATATCGCGTGTCAGGTGGTGGTGCAGAGTCTCAGCCAGTGGCAGCAGCGGTATCCCGGAAAAGAATGGGAAAATCAGCTCAACACCTTTAACCAGACCATCTATATGGGCTGCAACGACCTGACTTCCGCCAAGTACATCTCGGAAAAGTGCGGCAAGGTCACCATCGCTGTCACCAATAACCAGATGCCCATGCAGCCGCTATTCTCACCCATCTACAACAGCACCCGTCCTTATTCCAAGACCCGCAGTAATATCCAGCGGGACTTGATGCAGCCGGATGAGGTGCTGCGCTTAGATCAGCAAAGGTGCCTGGCGCTGTTTCAAGGCCACCGCCCTGCGCTGCTTTATAAGCTGACGCCGGAAGAATTACCGGACTTCGCCGGACTTACGACCTGCCGCGTGGTGGACTATATCCCCGCATGGAAGGAAAAGGCGCAGGAAAAGCCGGCCGCCGCGCCGCAGAAGAAAGAAAAGCCCCCGGCCGAGGAACGGACGCCTGCTCCACAGGCAGAGCCGCCGGTCTCTACGGCAGAGGACGATGATCTTTTCTATGAGGTGGATGGCGATGATCTCGGCATGGTGGAGCTGAGGCCTGCACCACGAAAACAGGCGGAATAACCGCATTCGGACATGGGAAAACGGCGTCCGGCCTGCTACAGCCAAACGCCGTTATCGTTATTATCGTTTGTATCGTTATGCCATGCCGATTTTATAACGATTATTCCGATACACTGTACCGCACCGCGGGTCCAGCCCCCGTTTTTACGATCTTATTTTCCGCGAGCAATTCGTTCAAGGCACTGATCGCGGGGAATTTGGAGCTGCCCAGCAGAGTTTCGACTTCAAAAGATAATTATGAGGAGGGCCGGTATGAAAGCCGCAAAATTGAACCAGCGCCCTGCGTTTGCGCTCATGAAGCAAACGGATATACAAAGCGTCCACCATCTGCAAATGCCGCGATGGTTATTTTCCGACCCACGGTATGCGGAAATGAGCCTGGACGCCAAGGTGGCCTACACCTTCCTGTTGAACCGATTTCAGCTCTCCCGCAGGAACGGCTGGGTCAATGACAATGGCGAGGTCTTTGTGATTTTTCCCCGCAAAGCGTTGGCACAGGAGCTGCGCATCTGTGAGCAGCGGGTGTCTGCCGCGTTCCGTAAGCTGGCGGAGCTTCACCTGATTTGGGAAAAACGCTGCGGACGGGGCGACGCCAACCAGATCTATCTCGCCTGCGTACAGCCCATGGATGATCCGGATTACCAGTGCGCGCCATTTATGGAGCCGGAGGAATGCGGCACAAGAACCTCCGATATTGCGGCTCTTGATCCCCCAGAACCGCAGGATAGGCGGTTCAAGAACGGCGAAAACAGCAGTTCAAGAACCGCAGATGCTGCGCCTGCAGAACCGCAAAATCTGCGGCCAAGTTATACTGATAAGAGGAAGAACGATGAGAGTTATATTGAAGTCAGTCCATCCGTCACGGAGGGACCGGACGAAGAAGAGCTTACCGGCATTCTGGATGCCTGTGAGCTCTCCTCTTTTGAGCCGGAGATGGCCCGCATTTTTGAAACGGCCATCGAGCGGCTTTTTTATTCGGACAGCTTTCGGGTAGGCAACGCCACACTGCCGCAAAGCAGGGTGCGTCACAGGCTCCGCGATCTGGACAACTTAACGCTGCGCGATACGGAGCAGCGGCTGCGGGCCAATCAGGAGCGCAATATCCGCAACTCGATCCAATACACCATGGCTGTCCTGTTCAACTGTATCACGGAGGGTGAAAGCGATCTGGTCGTCGATCCCTACCTCAACAGCCTTGGCGGGCCATAGGAGGTGATATAGCCATGCTTTTGACCAACCAGCAAAAGTGCATCATGGAGATCTTAGGCAAGGTCGGCTGTATCCGGCGCGACCAGCTTCTCGCGCTGCTGTATGGCAAGTACCGAGAACGGGTAATGACCATGCGTCCGGAGCATCTGACGCCCATGCTGCGGCAGCTCAGCGGAATCTCTCACGCTGTCTGTGTGGAGGACGATGTGATTCGTCTTATCACAAAAACGGCAAATCCGCTGCTTTTGGAGAGCATCGACGTGATGCTGGAGATCACAGGCGGGTGTCCGCTTCAATTCTCTATCCCCGCCAGTCTGCCCGCTCTGCTCTGTTTTCTCTACGGCGATGAGCTGACCGCTTACTATGTGGCGGCTTTGACCACAGAACGCGAACCCTCTTTTCGCCGTATAGAGATTGGAGAAAAGGAGCGGCTCATCTGGCTCCCGGAACACGCCCTTGCCCTGCAAGGTAAAGAACTGCCGGATCGTCAGATCATTGCACAGAAGCAAAAGGACGGTACACACCGTTTCTTTGCGAATAAAAACACGACATTCTAAAACGAGGAGGTAACCAAATGCCAAGAAAGAAGACCGTTCCGACCGAACCAATGTCTGATCCCCCTGTGGAGGTCACGGAATCCACAGTAGAAACGACACCCGACCCCGTGGAGCAGCCGCCCGTTGACAGCCTGACTGGGAGTACTCCTCCCGGAGAGGGCTTGGAGATTCTATCTATGCCATCAGAAACTGACGCCGAAACCGAGGTGGCTTCAACGGAAGCATCTGAAGATGCAGAAGAACCGTCCTCCGATGATGCGGATATGACCGTAGACTTTGCGGAGGATCCCGCCACACAGAAAGGCTCTCCGCCCGATCCGGAAACCACATCAGAGGGCGAAGAAGCTGTTGTGGAAGAAGATACCTCGCCGCCCATGACTGAAGCGCCTGCAGGGGAGCAGGAAACGCCTGCACCGAAGCCGGAGATGAGTGACCGCGAGAAGTTCTTCCATCTGGATTTCCATAAGCTGGATCGCAATCTATCCGAGGAGGAACGCCGGGAATGGAATGCCATCTACGCGTCCTATCGCGGCGGCAGCCCGCTCAGCGGTACGGTAATCGGTGTAGATATGTTCTCGCTGAATGTACGCAGCCGCAGGACCGGCGAGGTGCGAAAGCGGGAACTGTCCTGCGCCATCGTCGTCCCTTACCGTGTGCGTATCCTGATTCCCGAAACGGAAATGTGGTCAGGAGAAGGGCGGCCCGGAATGTCCCTGAATCATATCATGGGCGCGACGCTGTCCTTCAACATCATCAAGGTGGACAGGGAAAACGGCTTTGCGCTGGCTTCCCGTAAGTCGGCCATGAAAGCACGCCGTTCCTACTTTGCCCATCGGGCAGAACTGAACGCGCTCGGTACACGGCTGAAATGCCGTGTCATTGATGTTGGCCCTGTCCGCTGTACAGTGGAGTGCTACGGTCATGACATTCGCCTGACGCAGAAGGATCTCTGTTACATGTCCGTATCAGATCTGCGCGCTGTCTACCGCCCCGGACAGGAGTTGGACTGCGTTGTGACGGACTATGATGCCGATGAGGATCGACTCCGGGTTTCCGTGAAGGCGGCACTGTCCGATCCCTTTGAAGGGGCCGAGCGGCGTCACCCTGTCAACAGCCGGCGGCAGGCTGTGATCTCCGGCAAGTATGCCGGCGGTGTCTTCTGCAACCTGCCGGATGGCACTGTCTGCATGTGCTCCTATGCTTATCAGTATGAGGACAGCGACTTTGAGATCGGTGACACCGTGATCCTGACGGTCAAGCGGTTCGATAGCAACAAGCGTCAGATGTACGGAAAGATTCTTTCCAAGTGGTAGTGTCAAAAGGCTTGTCAAGACTTTATTTTAAATGCTTATGCCGCCCAAAATAAAGTCTCTCAACCTATTGATTTTCGGGTGCAAACATGCTTAAAATAGATGCAAATACAGAAGAAAGGAGCGCGAAAAGTTGTGAGAAAAGCATTTATTTTGATCGTGTCAGTATGTGTATTGCTCTTTACCGCCTGCGGCCAAAAGCCGGTCAATTCGGAGGAGGTATCGTCCCCTCAAGAACCTTCTGCCAAAAGCGAAGGCCCTATTTTTGCCGGGGGCGGGGACGATCTTCCGGCCGCAGGTACAGAGGTAACTGCGCAGGCTGCACCTGAGAAAGCCACCGAGGAAACCGCAGCTACCGGCAGCGGAAAGACAGCATCAGCAGACGCAGCATCACAACGTGCATCCGAGCAAGCCCCCGTTGCTCCCACGCCTACAGAGGACATTCCCTCTGAAACTGTCCACGCCAAGACGGGCTATGTGGAGCCGGAGCCTACACCAGAGCCGGAACCCACGCCTGAACCTACGGCACCGGCAGATCGGCAGTCGGCCATCGACGCGGCCAACGCCTATGCGGTGGCACAATACGGCGTCACCACGGACAGCGGCCTGACGCTGGACAACAGTGCCTACCGCTTCCCCGCCGCAGTGCCGGTGGATGCCTCGCAAGAGACGTTGGAGGCCAAGGCACGGGACATGGTGGACTTCACCTTCCGTCAGCTCATGATGCAGGCGGGCCGGGATAGCGTGGCAGACGCCGGATTCCACTGCAACGTCTGCATCGTGGAGGACGGCGGAAGCCTGCTGATTTATGTTCTCTATGACTAACACGCAACAATTCCATACGCAAAGCCTCTCTGGCAACAGAGGGGCTTTACCTTTTCCGACAAAGGAGGAATCCAATTGAAAACAATGAAACGCTTCACAGCACTCATCTTGGCGCTGGTTATGGCGGCGATGCTGGCGGTGTCCGCCTACGCCGCCACGGTCGTGGTCAAGTATAAGGTCTACGTCTATACCAGTCAGTTGACTTTCAAGCAGTATGACTACAGCAGTTCGACGACGCCCAGTACACGGAATCTGACCATTCTGGCAGATAGCAGTTTGGGCAGTGGTAGCGCCTTGTACCACGTCAAGTATGTTGATGGCACAGTGGCCTACTGCATCCAGCCGGGTGTTCGCTCGGATGATAGCCGCAATTATGTGCAGGGCTCCAGCGGCTGTTGGTACAACCTGCCCGCTTCTGTCCAAAGCGGTATCGCGCTGGCTCTGGCCTGTGGCTACCCCAGTGCCGAGTACGGCACTGCGTATGGCGATAGTAACAGCAGCGACATTATTGGTGCTGAAAAATGGGCCGCTACGCAGGCCGTTATCTGGGACTTGATCTGCGAGTACAGAAGTCCCTACGACTACCGCTCTTGGGGCAGCAGTCCATTTTATAACTGCGTAGACACCTCGCGCTATCCCACATTTGCATTGTGGTACAGTGAAATTGTAGACGCCATGCAGAGTGCAACGGATATTCCCAGCTTCGCGGCGACAAGCTCCCGCTGGTGCGATACCATTGAGCTGACGAAGGATGCCAGCGGCAACTACAGCGCCAGCGTCACCGACACCAACGGTGTGCTGTCCGATTTCAATTTCAGCTCGAACAGTGGCAACGGCATCACGTTTACGCAGCGTGGCAATACCCTAACCATCACGGCCACGGCTGAAGCAGCAAAGGGCCTCACCTCTGAGAAAACCTATTCCGCTACCGGCAGCGCTTACGGCATTGATCCCGACGAAGCGGTGCTGTGCTGGTATGATTCCACCGGCAAGTACCAGTCGCTGGCGAGTTACACCGGTGTGGGTCGTGACCCCGTGAAGGCATACATCAAGATCAAGGCTACGGTGGCAGATGAAGTTGGCAGTCTAACCATCAACAAGGTGGACTCTGACACCGGAAAGGCACTGGCAGGTGTCACCTATCGCCTCTTTGACAGCGCTGGCAACAAAATCGCTGATGCGACCACCGGCGCAAATGGCAAAGCAGTCTTTTCGGATTTGCCTTTGGGCAGCTATAGCTATCAGGAGATCAGCGCACCGGAGGGGTATGTGGTAGACGACACCAAGTACCCGATCATCATTACGGCTTCGGCATTGGATATCACCGCAACGCGCACCAATGCGCTGGGGAAAGCCGGTGTAGAGATCAGTAAGGTGGACGCGGATTCTAATACCCCGCTTCAAGGTGCCGGTTTCCGTCTGTATGACGCTTCTAGAAGCCAAGTTTCAGAAGGCTACACGGATGCCAACGGTAAACTGACGTTCACCGGTCTGAAGTTGGGCAGTTACACCTGCAAGGAGTTCCAGGCACCGACCGGATATGAGCTGGACGATACGGCTTTTCCCGTTGTGCTAAATCAGAACGGACAGGTGCTGAAAGTCACTCGTGAGAACAAGCTGATCACCGGAAGCATCGAAATCCTGAAGGTTGACGCCGACACCAAGAAGCCGCTGGCTGGTGTGGTGTATCGGCTCTTTGACTCCGAAGGTAACAAGATCGCGGATGGAACGACTGATGCCAATGGCAAGGTAACTTTCGATAACCTCAAGCCCGGCAGCTATAGCTATCAGGAGATCAAAACCGTGGATGGCTACCAGCTGGACGAAACCAAGTATGATTTCAGCCTGACTAGCGAGAACCTCAACGTCAAAGTTACCCGCGAGAATAAGCCTGTCAAGGGTTGCCTCACCGTCCGCAAGGTTGATATTACCGGCAGTCCTCTCGCCGGTGCGGAGCTGCTGCTGGAGACTTCCGCAGACGGACAGACCTGGACAGAAGTGGGCAAAATCACCACCGATAAGACCGGTATTGCCAAGTGGGACGATCTCAAGATTGGCGCACAATATCGCGTCACTGAGGTGAAAGCTCCCGCAGGTTATACCTTGATGGCTGAACCGCTGTTCACCGGTGTACTGGACAACACCAGTCCTGACGTCACCATTACCGCCTGCAACAGCGCAGGCTTCGTCCTGCCGTTCACGGGCGGCAACGGATTCATCGCACCCATTATGCTTGCAGCACTCATGCTTTGCATGGGTGTTTATTTTTACAAAAAATCTAACATCAAGGAGAAAAACTGAACATGAAAAAGATCCATCGCGTATTGGCGTTGCTGATGGCGGCGCTCATGGCCTTCGGCCTGATGACTACGGCATTTGCCGCGGAACCTACCATTGATCCTGCGAAGAAAGCATCTCTGAGTATCTATAAATATGACATTACCAAGGCCAGCGAGGACGGCGTGTGGGACGCGGAATCCTACGTTTCCACCGGCCTGCATGACGACGCCGTTGTTGATAAGCTGAGCAAATACGCCATTCAGGGCGTGGAGTTCACATATTTGAAGGTGGCCGACATCATCCTGAACAACGAGGTCGTGGATAATCAGCGTCAGGTTGGCGTGCTGTATGGCTTCGATGGCTCTGAGCGCAGCAATGCCGTGCTGTCCGCCATCGGCCTGACCGTTGCGGACGCTCACAAGACCGAGGGCGGCGTCAACTACTATACCTCTGACAGCCTGAACAATAAGCTGGCCGCAGCTCTCGCAGCCAACGCTACGAATGTGAAGAACGCTCTGGAAACTGCCGTGAAGAACGGTGGCGTTGCCATGACCGAAACCGATGCTGCCGGTCATACCTCTGCCTCCGACATGGATCAGGGGCTTTATCTGGTGGTAGAAACCCGCGTTCCCGAAAATGTGACTTCTACCTGCAATCCCTTCCTGATTTCCCTGCCCATGACCACCATTGATGGTAGCGAGTGGCTTTACGATCTGACCGTGTACCCCAAGAACCAGACCGGCAATCCCGACCTCGAAAAGACCGTGCGCGAGGACAAAAACTCTACCGGCAAGAACACCGGCAGCCTGACCGACATCAAGGACGGTTACGCTCACACCACTACCGCCTCCGTGGGCGATGTGGTGGACTATCAGATCATCAGCACCCTTCCCACCATCACCTCCAAGGCTTCTTCTCTCAGCGAGTATACCTATGTGGATACTCTGAGCAAGGGCATCCGCTACAACAAGAACGACGTGGTTATCGAATTCTTCAAGGACGCTGGCTGTACCGATAAGATCACCACTTGGAATGAAAACTCCGTCAAATTTACGGTAACTTATGATGAGACGCAGAACGCTATGGCCATCAAGATGACCGAAGCCGGTCTGAGCGAGATCAACGAGTCCGAGAGTGTGTATACCGACAGCGTGAAGCGTGGTTACAGTGATTGCGCCATGCGGATCACCTACGCCGCCACTCTGACCGCCGACGCCAAGATGGGCGACACGGATAACCCCAACGAAGTCGTACTGACTTGGAAGCGTACCAACACTACTTACTATGATACTCTGAAGGACTGCTGCCACGTCTATACCTATGGCGTAGACATCCTCAAGCAGTTCTCTGACGGTAAGGGCAACATCCAGAACGTCAAGTTCAACCTGCACAATGACACCGACAACTGTTACATCATCGCAGACCTGAAGGATGGCACTTACTACGCCAAGGGCTTTACCTCCAAGAAGTCTGATGCGACCACATTTGTCCCCAATAGCAGCGGCCACATCGTGGTTAAGGGACTGGAAGATGATAGCTACAGCCTGACTGAAACCGCCACGGATAAGGGCTATGTGCTGCTCAAGGAAGCGGTCAAGATCATCATTAAGACCGCTGAGAGCGGTCAGTGCGAGAAGTGCGGAGCAAAGCTGCTGACCGCCTCTGCCACTGTCAATGGTAAGGACGTTTCTATGACCGATGGCAATGCCATTGTCCCCCTGACTGTCATCAATAACCCCGGCTTTGACTTGCCCAAGACCGGTGGCTACGGCACGTGGATGTTCACCATTGGCGGTGTGGCCTTGCTGGGTGCAGCGGCTTTCATCGTGATCCGCAGCCGCAAGCATAAGAGTGAGCAGTGAAACGCTGGCTACTGGCGGCGGCTTGCGGCGTTGTGGCGCTGGGGCTTCTGCTTTACCCGCTGGTGGGAGAACTTCTGAGTGAAAAGTATCATTCGGACGTAGAAACCAGCTACATAGCCGCCATCGAAGACACCGACGATGCCGAGCTGACTGCCCAGCGTGAAGCGGCGGTGCAGTATAACGCCATGCTGGCCAATGCGACGATCTCTGAGGGAGGGGCATCCGCCCCTCCCTTGCCGTATACAGAACAGCTTACGGTGGGCGGTGCCATGGCCTATGTGGATATTCCCCAAATAGGTGTGTATCTGCCCGTGCAGCACGGTACGGGCGCAGAGACATTGGAAAAATCGGTCGGCCATGTCGTAGGTACATCCCTACCGGTGGGCGGCAGCAGTACCCACGCGGTACTCTCGGCGCACAGTGGTATGGCGAGTTCCAAGCTGTTTTCGGACATCGACCAACTCGAAAAAGGTGACATCTTTTATATCCACGTTTTGGGTGACACACTGGCCTACGAAGTGGATAGCATCAACACGGTGTTGCCCACGGATACGAGCTTGCTGCAAATCGAGGAGGGCAAGGATCTGGTCACGCTGGTTACGTGTACGCCGTTTGCCATCAATACACACCGGCTTTTAGTTCGTGGGCACCGTGTTCCTTATACCCCAGAGCAGGAAGCAATTGCCACCGCAGAAAAACCAGCGGCCTCCTCCTGGACGCAGCATTATCTCACCGGCTTAGGTATCGGGCTTGGCGCAGTGGCCGTGGTCGGCGGCGCTTACTTTTTGGTAAGGAGGATGCGCCATGCGTAAGACCTCTCTTGTGTTGGCGGCGCTGCTGGCTGTGGCAGGCGTCTGCGTCATGCTATGGCCGACCTTTACTGGCAGCCGTTTGGAATCCCATGCGGAAGAAGCAGCACAAACCTTTCTCGAAGAACGGAAACCGGAGCAGCAGTACCCCGAATTGCTGGCAGCCTTGCAGGAGTACAACCGCCAGCTTTATGCGGAAAAACAATCTGGCCTCGTTGACTTGGAAGCTTGCGAGGAGCCTGCCGCCGACCTGACCGCCTATGGCATCGAGGATGAGATCATCGGTGTCTTAGAAATTCCAGCCATGGAGCTGACCATGCCGGTCTATCTGGGTGCATCTGATGCCCACCTCGCAGCAGGGGCGGCGGTGTTGGGCAATACCTCTGCTCCCATCGGCGGGAACAACACCAACTGTGTTATTGCCGGTCACAGAGGTTGGAAGGGCGCGGACTACTTTCGGCATATAGACAAGCTGGCTGTAGGCGATACTGTGAAGCTCACCAACCTGTGGGAAACGCTGACCTATACGGTGGCGGACATCCAAATCATCCAGCCCCACGAGGTGGAGAAGATCAAAATTCAACCGAACCGCGACCTGCTGACGCTGCTTACCTGCCACCCCTACGCCAGCGGCGGAAAGCAACGCTATGTGGTGTACTGCGAAAGACTGGCTGACAAAAACTGATATAACATTTATAATACCCTGTGAACAATTTTGCTCTTTCAACTACAGACAAATGTAATTGCTTCTGATTTAGTAACAGAATGTGGTTATCTAATTTTAGGCACAGAGCATATTACAAACGCAGTAGTACAAAAGAGATTATGTCGCGAGGTACTTTCCACCTGTACGCCCTGCACCTCCTGCGGTACAATAAACCTGTACTTTAGGTGAAAGCATAAAGGACGGAGCAGAGCAGGCACGGGCGAGAAAGGAGGTCAGTTTTCCTTCTTCGTTCTGACTAAGACTTGAAGTATGTAAAAATATAGGACATCAAGAAGACCGTAATTGCCTTTCGGGGCAGTTACGGTCTTTTTTCATTGTCCGGAAGAAAGGAGATTACAAAATGAATGGCACCCATAAGAAGTAAGCTGATGGAACTCAGCTACAGTGACCCCAAATTTCAAATCCGGCTGACCGGCTATGCGGATACCGTTATCATCGACAGCGGCGCGCAGCAGACAATCAGCGCCATTCGCTTCGGCGGTTATCCCGAAGTCGTTCGGGCTCTATCGGACGCCATATACGGCGGCGCATCGGTGGAGCTGAAACAAGACGATACGACCCTATATCTGGATTGCAGGCCCAAAGGCTACCGACGGCTGCTGTCCCATGACGGGATATATGCCGTTGCGACCCTGATGGCCAACGATGACAGCCAGACAAAGGAGAATACTGCCGACGACAGCGATGAGGATGCCCCCGAAAACCCGCGCAAATGCTATATCTTTTGTCCGCCCGGAGACCGTGTGAGTCTGTTTGCTGAGGTAGACCGGAAAACTGCCGCACCACTGATCCCTGAGTTTCAGGACTATGTGCTGGATTCACTCATTGCCAACGGCAATCTGCGGCAGATGAAAGTGCTTTCCTTCACTGAGTGCATGGAAGCATGGTCGTTGACGCTGCTGCCGGAGGATCGAAACGTAACGGACATTCTGGAGAAAGGACTCAAGGATGGACGTATCACCATTCCTGGTGCTATCCCAGATGCGGCAGACGGCTTTGCGGAGGTAAACAGCGTGACCAGCTATCTGAATACCTTTGGCGTTACTGTGGCTGACCGTATCCGCAGCCAGTTCGTTCCCAAGTTCGATCCGGCGTCGGAGCCGCTTTCGGAAGAAATACTGGAGGTCAACGATTATATCCACGAAAGAGCCGGTTATTCCCTCTATGATGCCCAGCTTGCGGTGGCGGAGGCTGTCAAACGGCAGCTCTGCCAACACAAAATGGCGCTCATTGTGGCGGAATGCGGCAGCGGCAAGACCAAGCTGAGCGCGGCTGCGGCGGGAGCGTTGAACGCACTAAAAAGACTCGGAACCCGCAAATCCTTCAACCTTGTCATGTGCCCCTCGCACGTCACAGGCAAGTGGGTACGGGAGATCGCAGAAACACTGCCGGATACCTATGGCATGGTGGTCAAAAGTATCACCGACGTGGATCGGCTCTTTGACCTGTACCAGCGCGGGGATAAAAACGTATACGCCGTTTTCAGTAAAGAACGTGCCAGAGACGGGTATATGCGTTATCCTGCCGTGCTATGGAGCCGCAGAAAGCGCGGCTTTGTCTGCCCGGACTGTCTGGAACTCATTGAGATGGAGACCAGCGGCGACGGCACAAGATACATGGTACCCTCGGATCAGTTTTTCTTCCAGAAGGAGCATCTGGCAAACCACCTATGCCCTCATTGCGGCACACCGCTTTGGGCTCCGGTCAATGACCGGCGTCAAATGCCGTGGATAAAAATTGGCGGGTATGGCTGGGTATTCCGGCCACAGGCTGCTATGCACCTCAATCGCACGAAAAACGAACACATTCTGGATCAGCTTCGACAACTCGTGGAACATCCGGAACGTCCGTATTGCATCAAGGGTGCGCACCGCCGCTTTCCGCTGAGTACCTACCTCAAGAAAAAGTACCGTGGACGGATCGGCAGCTTTCTCTGTGATGAGCTGCATGAGTACAACAACGACAGCGGGCAGGGTGACGCCATGGCGGAGCTTTACGGCATCAGCCGGAAATTCATCGGCATGACCGCAACGCTGATCAACGGTTACAGCTCCGGCATTTTTCATCTTCTGTACCGTATCGTCCCCGGACTGATGCAAAAGGATGGAAAGTCCCACGATGTGCCTTCCCGGTTCGATGCGGAATACGGCGTGGTGGAAAACACCTATGAGATCACCGACGCGGATTATAATTCCAACCGCCGCAGTGCCAAAAGCAAAAAACGCTCACGGCAGCTCCCCGGTGTTTCTCCGCTGGTATTCTCCCGCTTCTTGCTGGAGTGTACGGCATTCCTGTCGCTGTCCGATATGGGCAAGGATCTTCCTGATTACGAGGAAATGCCCATACCGCTGACGATGCCGAAGCCGATTGAAGAGGCATACAAAGAAGTGGAACAGGAACTGACGTCAGTCCTGCGAAATGACCGTAAGGCGGCCAATAAGATATTGTCCGCCTATCTCAATCTGCTGACGGTGTATCCGGATCAGCCCTATGACCAGCCGGAAATCATCCACCCTATCAACGGCTGCACCATCGTGAAGCCGGAGGACATGGCAGACTTCCAGACCGTTCTCCCGAAAGAGGAAAAGGTGCTGGAGATCGTGCGGGCCAAGATCGCCGCAGGCGAGAGGGTAATGATCTACACCAGTTGGACACGGACAGATACCCAGCGAAAGCTGCTGGGACTGCTGCGTGAGGAAGGTATCCGAACGGAGATCCTGAGCACACAGATCGTCCCGGAAAAGCGGGAGGATTGGCTCAGTAAGAGACTGTCCGCAGGCACACAGGTCATTATCACCAACCCCAAATGCGTGGAGACCGGCCTTGACCTGAACGCCTTTACGACGCTGATCTTCTACTCCATGGGCTACAACCTGTTCACCTTACGGCAGGCGTCACGCCGGTCATGGCGCATCAACCAGACAGCGCCGAGAGTCGAGGTCTATATGCTCTACTACGCCGACACCATGCAGGCGAAGGCGATGAAGCTGATGGCCTCTAAGCTGGCTGTGGCCGGGCTGATCGAGGGGACTTTCTCCGAGGAAGGACTGGCGGCCATGAGCGACGTACAGGACATGACCTCGCAGATGGCAAAGGAGCTGATGCTGGGCATTAAGGACAATGTGGAGGATATTGCCGCCACCTTCAAGAAGATGGCCATTATCAACCCGCACCGCGCAGTAAAGCAGCTTCCGGAGCCGGTCACTATTCAAGAGGAAAGGGTGGTCGAAGTACCGCAGCCCGAAAGTGTCCGTGCCGCAGATACCGCAGCGCGGCAGGTGCTTTATGATGGCCTGCTGCAAGCATCGAGAACCGGCAGGAAACCGAAACACACCGAACTGGAGGACCAGCTCAGTATGTTCGATACTGCCGCGTAAAGGAGGAATATTTTTGAATTTTACCATTGACAGGGCGGCGGTTCTGACTGCCGCCAAACGTACCGCGCAGTTGGCACCGTCCGCATCACCGTTAGAGGTGCTGAAATGTGCGCTGCTGGAGATCGACACAGGGACGCGCTGCCTGCACATGACCGCCACCAATATGGAGGTAACGCTGCGGCAGGACGTACCGCTGCTGGCCTATGAGGGCGGTGATACCACATTCGCCATCGACGCCAAGCTGCTCTCCGCCATGCTCGCCAACCTTCCGGGGAATACGGTGGAGTGCTGTAAGGGGGACAAGGATACGCTGGCACTATCCAGTGACCATGCGTACTATCAGGTGCCGGTAACCAGCGGCAAAGGTTTCCCACGCATGAACATCACTGCTCCTGAAAGCATGGTGAAGCTCAGCGGTGTTCCGTCCATGGTACGCCGTGCGGCATTTGCCACAGACCCGAACAACAGCAATATGCCCCTGCTGCGCTGCGTAAAC
>ULUO01084648.1_pt1 | contig 19517 bp, 15 predicted proteins | sample 1958611 | NCBI WGS metagenome assembly ULUO01 (sample SAMEA4835762, study PRJEB28245) | human gut metagenome | biome: gut microbiome; material: fecal sample | place: Denmark | collected 2008
AAAAAGAACTGCATTTAAGCAGTTCTTTTCTTATTTAACAACTTTATTAAGCTTCTACCTTTTTGCTATAGAACATAGGAACAAATGCAGCAACAGCACTAGCAATCATAGCTAAAGCATAGAATACTACACCGACTATTCCAACGTTCAATGCACTCTCTTCGGCTGCAGGGTAGTTGACAGGAATGAAGTAAACATCAGCAGCTAATGAGACTCTGTCATTGATGAATAGACAGCAAGACACAGCGAAGAGAACACCGATAGCAATCAATATAACATCATTGATAACTCCGTTGAACATCTCCAATTTATCATGTAAAGTAAATTCAAGAACGATGAGAAGTAATGCAACTATAGTCAAGGCTATCAACAAAGCATCGACTGGTTGTCCGGCTAAGAATCCAGTTGTGGAGTTCACTAAGTAGATAATGAATCCGACCAATCCAAGAACGAAGCTAGCTAGCAAACTATAACTTGCTACTGTTTGTTTTTTGAAGAAGACTGACATAATTATTTCTCCTCCTTTTTCTTAGAATGAGATATATCTAATCCCAAGAAGACACCATAAGAAACTAAGGAAGCCAATGTGAGAACACCGAAGATTGAAATCAATGAAATATAAGTTGCTCTCCAAGGAGTGATTAACTCAACACGTTTGGATGAGGAGTTGACACCATTCATAGCATTAGAGTTAGCTAATGCATACAAGATGTAATGAGCATTTTGCTTGATAGCCAAAGCCATATTACGATCTTTTCCTAAAGTCTCAGCATTCCAGTAATCTAGTGAAGGTTTACCGAATCCACAGAAAGCACAGGTTCCAGCAAGGATAGACTCCTTAGGAGCAGCCTTAGGTGATACACCGGTGAAGTCAGTGACATTGTATCCTTTGAATCCCCACTCATTACGCATAATATCGACCATGACGGCTTTGTTTGCACTAGAAGCTACTGAACCGATTCTATTGTAAGAAGTCATGACTCCCAAAGCACCGGTAGTAAATGTATTTTTCTTAGACTCGTCATTCTTGAAGGAAGCAGATTTTCCTTTTCCTTCAAAAGCTTGTTGCAAGTTTCTAAGCTCTAATTCACGAGCTTTTTGCTCATTCATGAAAACACTGACACCACTACGATTGATTTCTTGATCATTGAATGCAGCATGTTTAATGTTGACCAAGCATCCTTTAGATTGAGCACCTTGGACCATATTGCTTCCAATGTATCCAGAAAGAATAGGATCTTCTGATAAGTATTCTCCACCTCTTCCGTTGTATCCGTTACGATGAATGTTCATAGCAGGACCAATCATGATAGGAAGATTGAAGATAAGTGAAGTTTCACCGATGATCAACTCACCATCTTCGAAGCAAAGTTCCTTATTCCAGGAATAAGCTAAGTTCTCTTGAGAAGGAGTGACTCTAGTTCCGAGAGTTCCATATTCAGAGGTTTCAGCATCAGCCCAAGCTTGTCCACGATACATACCTTTATTGAATGAGTAAGAATCTGATCCGCCAGGACCGTCATCAGCCTTATGTCCGACATATCCAACTGAATCGATCTTCTGAATGTTGTGGAAGGCGTTAGATGCAAAGTCGAGGAAGTCATCAATAGTTAATTTGTTGAGCAATTCATCCCAACGAGGATCATCATAAGAAGCACCTTTCATATCGTTGAGTGTCAACTTAGAAGTAGTATCACCCCAAATGATATCGGAGACATCATCATTTGTACTCAAGGCGATGAAATCGTTCTTCAACAAAGTCTTCATTCTATCGGTAGGTACAAGTCCAGAGTAAGTCTTGGGATAAGTGCCATTCCAGTCTGAGCGAGACAAGTAAGTGACAGTATTAGGCATGAATGAATTCAAATCCATGGAATAGTCACCATCAGACAACTTGTTAGTTATAGCTGTTCCGTTATCAGAGACAGAGAATGTATCCTTATCAAATGCATCATTGGTCCAAGTCTTGACGTTGGATGTATCACCGACAGAAGTCATTCCGCTGGTAACAGTGAATCCCTTGGCGGCTAAGACATTGTTCAAAGCCTCATGAGAATCATCACCTACAGTGAAATAATAATCTCCATCGTCAAGAATGAATGTCTTGGCGTTGGTGTAGTCATAAGAAGTGAGATTCGCCATATCGATATCGACAGTGATGGTTTGTTTCTCACCAGGTTGTAATAATTTAGTCTTCTCAAAGTTAACTAATTGAATTGCACTCTTTTCGACATTGTTGGCCTTATCATAGGTTGTATAAGGAACTGAAGCATAAAGTTGAATAGCTTTCTTTCCGGCTACATCACCAGTATTTTCTACAGTGACTTTAGCTGTTCCACTCTTCTTATTACCCATGATTTGGAGGTCATCCAAAGTGGTCTTAAATGTAGTGTAAGACAATCCATATCCGAATGGATAGTTGACTTCATCAGCATACTTCCAAGTACCATCAGCTGTTGCTAGTGTTCCATCCGAATTGACATAAGTTCCAGCCTTAGCGGTCGCAGCGTTATTAACTCCAGCAACTATATCCGCATAACGAGTCTCATAGTATCTATATCCAGTATAAATTCCTTCAGCTTCAACCAAATATGAATTGACGTTATCAGCAGAAGTGAAGTCGTCAGGATCAGCCCAAGGAATGTTTCCAAAATTCTGCATGGATGGACTATCGGAATTATTGGTAAGATATATATCGCCTAAATAAGCACTAGGATTAACTTCACCCTTGAGCATCTTGGCAACACTATAGAATCCATATACTCCAGGATGTCCAACCCACATGATTGCATCGATAGAATCATCATTGGAAAGATTCTTGAACTCCATTACATTGGTTGCATTGATAAGAACGATAACTTTCTTGAACTTTCCATCAGCCTTACCTTTTTTAGCTTCGTTGATAATGGCCATCTCGTCGTCAGAAAGGCCCATGATGTTGCCGGTTGTTGTATGAAGTCCATCATCCAATCCTTTAGCACCATCATTATAATTCTTGCCTTCACCTGCAGGTCTACCGACAACGACGATAGCTGCATCTCCATAAGAAGCATAATCTTCATCATAATCAGATGCCAATCCACGAAGTTCTGTTGGAGATAACTCAGGGATATTTGTGGTAGTGGCTATTTCTTTGTACTCAGGAGGAATAGCACCGAATCCACTACCACCCCATGTTAAGTTTTCGCAATACTTCTTGTAAGCTGCTAATGTCTTTGGATTTAATTCAAATCCTGATTTTTGGAAGGCTTCAGTAATCGTATTTCCGCTATCAATACTAGCTTTATCTGGGGTAGAACCACCACTGTTGCCATAAACAGCTGCATAACTTCTAAGTCCAAGCATTGTGACCTTGGGGGTAGATTCGGTCAAAGGCAATGCCTTGTCCTTGTTCTTCAATAATACAGCTGTTTCTTCAGATGAACGAAGTCCAAATTCTTTGTATCCTTCAAAAGCGTCTTTTGCACTTTTGAATTGTGAATCGTAATTCCAAGCATCCTCAGCATTCTCAGATTCCTCAGTGACAATCTTAGAGCTGACCGTTTTGAAAGTCTGGTCCATTCCATCACGGTAGAACTCCATAACGTTTGCAGAGACAATAGAAGCTGAGAGTAAGAATGTTGACACGATAGTCAAACCACGAAATAGTGATTTCTTTAACATACTTTTAATACCTCTTTAAATTGTAAGTTTTAATTCATTAAGTCAGTTACTAATTTATTTGGTTATCGATAAATCCAAATATTAATGAATTTAATGAATTTGATTCAAAGCTTCGATAAATCTAATCCAAATGGCCGGTAAAGATAGGATTTATCGGAAGCACTTACACATTAAAATAAAATTGAGCCTTTGATGGCTCAAATGACTTAACTTGTATTCTAATTTGACTTAACTTGTACACGCTTACACAGGCATTAAGATATTAACTGAGAATATATTTTCCTTATAGGAGAAGGTGACATTACCATTGTATTTCTGTGCAATATACATGATCGACTTAGTTCCAAAGCCATGTTTTGACTTATCTTCTTTACTAGTTTGAGGAACACCATTAACAAACTTAATATCCTTGCTACAATAATTTTCCATATGTATACATATGAAATTACCTTTTATATTTGCATTTAATTTAATTATTCTATTTTCCTCATCTTCTTTTTCCACTGCTTCAACTGCATTATCTAATAAGTTAGCAAATAAGGCTGTAGCATCCATAGGATCCATCTTTTGAAATGGAACCCCATCACAAATATATGTAAATTTTATATGCTTCGAGGTACAAAGAAGGCTTTTTTGAGTCAAAACTATATCTAGAACTTCATTTCCTGTCTTTGCTATATCGTTATAAATATCTATAGATTTAGACATTTCATCAATATATGAACTTTGCTCAGCTTGATTGAGATTCTTCAAAACTGATATTTGATTCTTCATATCATGAGCTTTCATATTTATGATATCTATTGTTTCTTTAGCTAGTTTTTGCTGATTAGCTTTCTCTTCAATCATGCTTTGAAGCATTCTATTATTTTGCTCTAATTCTATCTGTTTCTTTTGATTATCGCTAAGCTTAAATGCTCCAGATACGACTAAAATAGCTAATAATGAAGATACAATACTATAAAGTCTAAGGATATAATCCCAATTCTTTACTTTTTCGCTTAAGATCAAAGATACAACCAATACTACTAGTGTAGCTATCATCGTAGAAGGACTGATTATATCGAAATCAATAAACACCTTTCTCTTCCAAATAATTAAGAAAGTTGTGAAATAGAAAACAAAGAGGAAGGATAAATAATACGCTATTGCACCAGCACGTGATAGAACATCTTCGTTCGGATATGCTAATTCAAAAAACAGCTCCATAGTATTCCACGTCAAATGCTGCAAGGCATATCCTGTTACCGTGCAAACAAATATCATAGAAGGTTTCTTATATAGGAAGAATCCAACTATCAAGATGGATAAAAACACAACAGAATAAGACCAGTTGAAATCCAAAAAATTCAATGTCGGTAAAAAATAAAAACCACATCCAGCAACAGCAGCAATTAATAATCTCCACCAATAATACTTTCTTCTTTGACCATTGAACATGAAAATAAACTGAGCAATCAAAAACTCAAGATAAAGATTATAAAAATGAGCAAATAATATCTTATCTATCATTTATAGTTATATCTCCATTCATAAAAGACGTGAATGCATCTATAAAGTCTTTCTTTCTATTTCTAGAGAACAACACTGATGTTCCATCTTGAAAAATCACATCTTCTTTTCTAATCTCTTTGACATAAGAAAGATTAACAATTGAATAATTGTTAATTCTAGCAAACATAGAATTATCAAGCTTTTCACTTATCGCTTGAAGAGATCCTCTAAATTTGAATTCAGGATTATCTTTTAAATTGGTCTTAATTATTAAATCGTGATGGAATATTTCAATACTAATAATATTTTTGAATGAAAGTCTAATAGTAGTTCCCTTAGTAGAAACCCAAATAAAATCATTTCCTTTTCTATTAGTGTTTCTTTTAATTTTGTCTATTTCAAACTTAAAATCCATATATTCAATTGGCTTTAATAAAAAGTCTAGTGCTTGTACTTTATATCCTTGAATAGCAAATTGAGATAGATTAGTAACAAAAATAATTATTACATCCGAATCCTTTTCTCTGATTTTCTTACTAGTTTCCAGCCCGTCGATCATAGGCATATCAATATCCATAAAGATTGCGTCTAGTTCTTTGGGATAATCGGTGATAGCGTCAATTCCATTTTGAAAGAATACAGCCTCTATTCTTTCTTTTGTAGATTCTTGATATTTAGAGATATATTCCTTATATACTTGAATATCTTTTTCTTCGTTCTCCACTACTGCAATTTTCATAATAATTAAAATTTGATTAAATCTTAAGGCTTTAGATTAAGTCAGTTAATTCAAATCAAGCCTCCTATACGTATTTTATGTAAGTGCTATACTAAAAGTCAATAACAAAGAAATTCACATAAAACAATATCATTATCCTTTAACAAATTGGAATCCATAGTAAAAGCAAATAAAAGAGAGTGATGATTAACCACCCTCAATTTCATCAAGTTTTTCTTCCTTATTAGTCTCTGTTTAAAACAAAGTTCTTAATCATCAACCATCCAAATGGAATTAGAACTAACAAGGAAGCTGCAGCTGTGAAATATGCACCATTGAAGGCATAATCATATTGTTTAATACATATTCAAATGCACTTTTATTCCGTTCTAAGACACTTGACAGGATTTCTCTTCGCTGCGCTTTTCGAGGGTGAAAGACCAGCTACATAAGTCAACAATGATGAAACAACTATCAATAACAAGGCATATAGAGGATTCAAAGCAGCAATATTACCTATTGCGTATCCTGGGAATGCTAAATTAATGCCTATATTAATAGGAATAGATATGAGATACGTTAAGGCCACTCCAAGAACACCGGCAATGAATCCTATGGCTAAAGATTCCATCTTAAACAATCTTCCGACATCTTTCTTTCTAGCACCTACGGATCTCAATATTCCTATTTCTTTAGTTCTTTCAAGAACGGATACATAAATAATAATTCCTATCATTACTGAAGAAACAACTAATGATATAGAAGCAAAACAAATAAGAACAATAGAGATCACATTGACCAAAGTACTTAGTGATTCGGAAACTAATGCAGATACATCTGTATAAATTATCTTCTCTGACGATTTCAATTCAGTACCATCGGCTTTCTTAGTAGTGTTATATAAATCTAAGTAAGCTAATAACTGCTCTTTCGTTTTAAAATCGACAGGATAAATAGTTATACTTCCAACACTAGTATCAGTTCCTATAGACTTTCTAGAATTAGAATAATTACTAATACTGCTAAACTTGGCTGGAGCTTTAGTGGTGTTATCTAGACTAAGAATATTATATGCTTGGAAAGTATCTTTAAAATTTATTGAAGATATATTTCCATTGATGAAATCATTGAGATCGATATTGTCAAGTTGAGCGGCTAAGCTTTCTAAGTTGATAAAGAAATAATCTTTATCATTTTTCTTTGCAATATTAGATTTACCCGCATCCATCAAGGCATCTTCAGTTAGCGATGATAAATAATAAACACCATCTCCTAAAATTCCCATAGTTTTAGATTCTTTCTTTCTAAGAATTCCAACAATTTTAATGGTTTGAGATTTATCATCAATAAAGGAAGACTTCAACTGATCATTAGTTTTTGGCTTTGAATAGGTGGGTAATTGATAATTAATTAAGTTGATTTCACCACCCAATTCTTCTTCAAGTTGAGTTTTATTAGAAGAGATGAAATCTGCAATTAATTTTGCTTTTTGTGTATTATCTACTTGAGCTCTAACTTGAACTAATAAAGCTGTTAATTTTATAGTCATGCTTGTTGATAATTTAGCATTTTCAACAGGAATAAAAAAGTTTATAAGTTCTTTAGCAAGCGTATTATTATCAACATTTGTATCATTAGATTGTATTGAAGATAAGAATTTTAATAATTTAGGAAATGAATACGGATTATCTTGATTACCTTCACCAGCACCTCTAAGACCTATCCCATAGAATGTGGATGAATCAGCGTCGATTTCATTTTCAGTGTAATAGACATCATTAGGAACTAATTTAAATTCCATACCATTAAAAGTCTCTGTATTAATAGTTTTATAAGTTCCATCTGAATTCTTGAATTCATTAGGATTAATTCCTAATGCTTTTAATGTGTTTGTAGAAATTCCATTATATTTATTGACTGTTATTACGACTTCATTTTTGTTTTGTGGAAATCTTCCGCCAGGTAATAAATCATAATAACTCTCTATATATTGTTCATCTCCCGGCAACTCAGAACAATAGCTAGATGAAGAAGAAGTTAAAGAGGAAATTACAGATGATGAAGATGTATTGATAGAAGTATATTTATCATTTCCATCATCATCTTTGGATTTAGCGATTACATTCGCTGAAATAGAATAATTATTTTGTATAGATGCATATAAGCTCTTATCGAGTCCAGCCCATTTTCTACCATATGAATCTGTTCCACCCATCAAGAATGATTCATAATAATCGGAAGTTAGGTCATTCATATGAAGCATAGTTTGAGTAGGCTCAACTATATTAACATCATCTGAATTTGGATATTCCTCATATTGATCATATGTATTCTGCTTCGACTTCATTTCGGAAGCAGATGCAAGTCCATAACCTTCTACTGAAATAGGAAAATGGGCTAAAGTTTGGGTCTCTGTTCTATTGACATAGTCCGAAAAACCTCCGGATATAGCTAAGACTAATCCGACTCCAATTATTCCAAATGATGAAGCCAAGGCTGTTACAAATGTCCTTCCTTTCTTTGTTAATAAGTTCTTCAAAGACATTTTCATAGCTGTGAAGAAACTCATCTTTGACTTCTTTTCTTTCTCTTTTTTTCCTTTACTCTCTTTCTTATTTTTCTCTTCGCTTACCTCATCATAATACTCTTGTCTTTTTGCTTCTTGAATTTCACTTTCAGCTAATGGTCTAGGAGCTTTACTATTAAAAGTCGAAGTCTTTACTACCTCTTCTTTTTTGTCTTCATCAAAAGGAGCTGAATCATCAACGACTAGCCCATCATTCATCCTAATAATTCTATCTGCATATTTATAAGCCAATTCTTCATTATGAGTGACCATGATGACCAAATGTTCTTTGGAAATGTCATGAAGTATATCTATGACTTGAGTAGATGTTTCAGAATCCAAAGCTCCAGTAGGTTCATCAGCTAAAATGATAGACGGATTTGAAACTATAGCTCTAGCTATTGCAACACGTTGCTGTTGACCACCAGATAATTGATTCGGCTTTTTCTTTGCTTGATTTTCTAGTCCCACTTGTTTTAGAGCCTCCATAGCTCTTTCTTTCTTTTCTTTCACAGAGATTCCAGATAATGTCAAAGCCAACTCTGTGTTTTCCAAGATAGAAAGATGGGGAATCAAATTGTAAGATTGAAATATTATTCCTATCTTTTTATTACGATAATTATCCCAATCTCTATCCTTATATTGTTTTGTTGACTTTCCATCGATTATCAAATCACCCTTTGTATATCTGTCCAATCCAGAAATAATGTTTAACAAAGTTGTTTTTCCACAACCCGAAGGACCTAAAATAGCAGCAAATCCCTTCTCTCCAAAAGATAAGGATATTCCCTTTAAAGCCGTTGTTTTTAAGTCTTTATCAACAATATAATCTTTCTTTATATTAACCAGTTTTAACATATCCACCTCCCTTCTATTCTTTATATAATTTATACGCTAAATATTAGCTATTTTTATCAACTTTTTTCTAGTTCTTTTGGGTATTATTTCACATTATTTAGATTTCTTTCTTGGATTTGTTTTTTTCTTACCCACTTAATCTATAATTGTCCTTGCAAACCCATACATTAGGAGTAAAAAACATCTATGAATCAAGAAATTGTAGATTCCATTACTAAGAAGTTTGAAGAACTTTATGGTGACACTACAGGAGCAAAAATATACTTTGCTCCCGGACGTGTTAACCTTATCGGCGAGCATGTAGATTATCTAGGTGGACATGTCTTCCCTTGTGCCTTAACAATAGGAACATACATGATAGTAAAGCCTAGAACCGACAGCACCATCCGTTTCTTTTCTATCAACATCAAACCTGAAAGAAAATACGAAGACAAGCTCGAGAACATTTTCTCCCATGAGAATCCTGACAAACAATATGTAAAAACTTTAGGATGGACTGCTTATCCTAAAGGCGTTATTTGGGCATTCAACAAAGCTAGAAAATTAAGAGCCACCCACGGTTTTGATGCTGTTGTCGGTGGCGATATTCCTGCCGGTTCAGGTTTATCCTCATCTGCTTCACTCGAAGTATTGATGGGATATGTCCTTAGAGATATGTTCAATTGGACAACAATCACCAATATTGATCTTGCTAAAATCGGCAAATACTCCGAGAACAATTTCAATGGTGTAAATTGTGGAATAATGGATCAATTCGCATCAGCTATGGGAAAGAAAGATTGTGCAATCTTCCTCGATACTAGCTCACTTGAATTCGTCTATGCACCTATCAAATTAAACGGTGCAAAAATAGTAGTCACAAACACAAACAAGCCTCACTCATTAGCTGACTCTAAATACAATGAACGTCGTGCACAAGCAGAAGATGCTTTCAAAGACTTAAAGACAGTCAAACCTGAGTTGGAAAATCTTTGTGATTTACAATTGGAAGATTTCTATCAATTAGGCACTGCTATTAAAAATCCTACTTGTTGGAGAAGAGCAAAACATGCTATATCCGAAAATGAGAGAACGCTCAAAGCTGTTGAAGTCTTAAAGCAAGGCAAGATTGATAACTTCGGCGATTTGATGAATGAAGCAGGTGCTTCTATTCGTTATGACTATGAAGCAACATGTCATGAGCAAGATGTCTTAGTAGATGCTTCAAGAGTTCAAAATGGAGTCATAGGTGTTCGTATGACTGGCGGTGGATGGGGCGGATGTATCGTCGCCTTGGTCAAGGACGAGTTCATCGATTCATATAAACAAAATGTCGCTAAGATTTACTGCGAAAGAACACAATATAAACCTTCGTTCTATGTCGTCTCTGTCGGTGATGGCCCTAGTGTAGTTAAAGTCCTTTAGCAAACTTAAATCAGGAAAGAAAAAAATAAAATGATAGATCAATCAATTAAAAAGCTCGTCACTTATGCATTAGAGAAAAAATTAATTAAAGAAGATGATAAGATTTATTGCACAAACTCTTTACTAGCAATCCTTGGACTAGATGAATACAATGAACCAGAAGAGGAATACAAAAATGTAAATTTAGAATCGACATTAAAAGAGATTCTAGACTTTGCTTTTGAAAAGAATTTATTCCCTGAAAATTCTACCGTTTATAGAGATTTATTCGATACAAAAGTCATGTCCGTCTTCGTGGATAGACCTTCAAATATAATTAAAGAATTCAACACTAAATATAGAACTTCTCCAAAGAAAGCTACCGATTGGTTCTACAAGTTCTCTCAAGACACTGACTATATCCGTTCCTATAGAGTCAAGAAGGACTTAAAGTGGAAAACTGCCACACCTTATGGTGATCTAGATATAACAATCAACCTTTCAAAGCCTGAAAAAGATCCTAAAGCTATAGCAGCTGCAAAATTGATGAAGCAATCTTCTTATCCTAAATGCCAGCTCTGTCCTTCAAACGAAGGATATGCTGGAAGATTGAATCATCCTGCAAGAGAAACTATTAGAATTATTCCTTTTGAATTATCAGGAAAGAAATATTTCTTCCAATATTCTCCATATTCTTATTTCAACGAACACACAATCGTATTCAACAGCGAGCATGTCCCTATGGCAATCAACCACGATTGCTTCGAACACCTATTAGGCTTCGTTGAAAAGTTCCCTCATTATATTCTCGGATCAAATGCCGATCTTCCTATTGTCGGCGGCTCTATCTTGACTCATGATCACTACCAAGGTGGAAACTACATCTTCCCGATGTTTAAAGCTCCGATAGAAGAGGAAATTGTATTTACCAATTACACCGATGTAAAAGCTGGATATGTAAAATGGCCTTTGTCCGATATTAGGTTGTCATCAAGAGATCCTAAGAGATTGATTGCATTAGCGGATAAGATTTTAAGAGTATGGCGTGGATACACCGACGAACAATCATTCATATATGCAGAAACTAATGGTGAACCTCATAACACTATCACTCCTATAGCACATAAAGTCAAAGATCAATACGTATTAGAATTAATATTAAGAAACAACATCACTACTGATCAATATCCTTTAGGTCTCTACCATCCTCATCAAGAATTATGGCATATTAAGAAGGAAAACATCGGATTGATTGAGGTTATGGGATTAGCTGTTCTACCTTCAAGATTGAATAAAGAATTAGCAAAACTTGAAGACGAATTAGTGAATAACATCGACCCTGCATCTGATCCATTAACAGAAAAACATGCAGACTGGGCTAAGCAAATCAAAGAAAAATATTCAGATATAAACTCTTCAAATGTAAAGGAAGTTGTCGAAAGAGAAACTGGATTAGTATTCGCTAGATGTCTCGAAGATGCCGGTGTTTATAAACAAGACGAAGCTGGATTAGAAGGCTTCAATAGATTTGTTGAAAGAGTTAATAAAGAGCCTGAAATCATAAAGTAAAGAGGTGATATAAATGCCTTTTATTAGAATAACAACAAACAAATCCTTGTCCCTTAAGGACAAGACAGATTTAAAGACTGGTCTAGGTCAATTAATAACCACTCTCCATAAAACTGAAGACTGGTTGATGATTGCATTCGACAATGTCGAATCTGATTCAATGTATTTCAAAGGTTCAAATGAATATAGTGCCATAGTAGAAATCAGCGTCTATGGAACAATATCAAAAAATGATTTTGACCCGATGACAAGAAAAACTACTGACTTATTATCCAGAACAATTAAAATTGATCCAGATAGAATCTATATAAATTATAGAGAAGTCGATCATTGGGGATTAGGCGGAAGTAATTTCTAAAAACTCTAGCTATAAATTTTCCTTATAAAGTGGATACGCTGTGTACCCAATTTTTTGGACCAACTTTATCTAAAACCTATCCAATGCATTTCCCTACTTGCGCAAAATTTAAGTTGCTATCGGCTATATCTTAGAAAGTCAATTTGGTTAGAATGCTTGAGTATGTTTTGTGCAAACTAGTATTTATTCTGAATGAGTTTTGTTTATTTATGTAGCTCGGAAGTTTAAATATCAAACCTTAATTGCTTATTGGCTAGTTAACGTTGCAAATATTTAAAATAAAAAAACTGATACGATAACTACGAAATAACGATTGACATTCGATGAATACGTGACGTTTACTAGCATTCCTGTTTTTATAGAGAATTAGTGCATGTATTGCTTTCTTTTGATACATCGGTTACACTAATAATGGAAAAGGTGATACGAATGAATCAAAGTTATAGCACAATTGAAAGGATGTTGGAGACTGGCGATGGATGTATATCTAGAAAAGCCGCTATCGCAAACGGGGTGGCTCCGGCATCATTTGCAAGGTACGTCCGATCTCATGGGCTCATTAAAATAAGGTGCGGCGTGTACACGAAGGAGATAGGAGCAATCGATGACCTCTTCCAACTTCAGAAAAGGTATCCAAAGATAGTGTATTCTGGCATAACAGCTCTTTATCTCTTAGGACTGACCGACAGGATTCCTGAGTCGGTTGAGTTCTCAATTCCAAAGGGCAGTCGGGTGAGAAAAGAAAATGTCGGGTTTAACGCCATCTGTCACATTGAGAATAATATCAAGCTCTTTGAACTGGGGAACACTGATGTCGAAACTATGTTCGGGAATGTCGTAATATGTTTCTCTAAAGAGAAGATGGTCGTTGAAATGATCAGGAAAAGGAATGATTATGATTCCGAGCTGTTTTTGAAGGCAGTAAAGTCATTCTTGAAGGGAAAGGATAAAGACCTGGATTTTCTTTTTCAATACGCAAGAATGCGGAAGATAGAAGAGAAGGTGTATCAAGTTTTGGAGGCAATGGATTGTGAGAATAAATAAGAATTCTCTCTCTGCAAGGGTAGTTAATATAGCGAAGGAGAAGGGGATAAGTGCGAATGTCGTCTACTCGAGATATTTTTTTGACTGCTTTTTGAAGAGGCTTTCCCTGTCTCCATATTCAGAAAAGTTTATACTCAAGGGAGGGCTGTTCCTCTCATCCGTTCTCGGCATTGAGAATAGAGCGACGATGGACATTGACTTTATCGTCAGGAAAATACGTTTGGAACGTGTCGAAATCATCGATATCATAAAGGAAATCTGCAGAGTGAGTGCGGATGATAACGTTTCTTTCCTATATATCGGAGAATCGGAAATCAAAAAGGATGATATCTACGGAGGCTTCAGCATTTCTATCGAGGGAAGGCTTGAAAACATCAGACAACGATTTGATATCGATTTGGCCACAGCAGATATCGTGTATCCATCGGATCAAAATTATGAATATCAATGTCTTGTTACCGGAGAGACACTTCATCTTAAGAGCTATTCCATTGAGAGTGTCGTCGCTGAGAAGATGCAAACATTCCTCGTTAGGGGTGCCCTCAACAGCAGGGCGAAGGATCTATATGATCTTTATGTTTTAGCGAAGCTTGTTGAGAAAAATGAAGACACATTAAAAACGGCTTTTAAGGAGACCTGCCGATGCAGAAAATTTGAAATTGATAAAGATAAGGCGATAAAGACATTTGAATCTGTCTCATTGAGTCCGATGCAGAGGAAAGTATGGGAATCTTTTTCGAGGAAGACAAGCTATGCCAAAGAGATTTCTTTTGATGAAGTCCTCGTTACAATCGGTCATTTGATTGAAATAATTTTTTAATATGCGGTCCAAGAATTGAGTACACATCAGTTTTCAATATACAAAACTCATATTATTTTTACATTCTTTGAAATATAATATTGGTTAGGTTATGGAAAATGTAATTTATTTAAAGAAGAAACCCGAGTTAAGTAGAACAAATAGGATTGTTTCTTATTTATTTTTTTGCATATATGTTCTTTATCCTATCATAGAAAGATTCATAAATACTCTTCCTCATCGAACAACATTATTCATGTTGTTCTCTTTAATAACATCATTTTTTATTTTCTTCTTTAACCATCCATCAAACAAAGAAATTAAATACGGTCTTTTATTTTATATAGTATCTTGCTTCTGGGCATTATTTGGAAACGATGCTTTACCTGCATTTGCAACATCCGCTGTACTTGTCATTTATAAAGCAAATTATAAAAAAGCATTAAAAATAGGATTTTGGGCATTGTTAATTGGATTTTCTTTAATTGCATTCTTATCTTATTTCTTTGGATTTCATTATTCGGACAATATGTTTAATGACCAAACTGGTGAATTAATTCGTTGGTCTATGGGATTCACTCACCCTAATCATGCTGGTCTATTATTCATTTTTATAATGATGATGTTTATGGTTGCATATAAGCAAAATTGGTTTACCATTCTATTTGTGTTTGCTTCTTCCTATATCGTTTATTTGGGATGCAAAAGCAGAACTATATTTATCTTCGCCTTCTTAGTCCTTTTCCTATATTATCCATTCAAACTTTTAATAAAATATAAAGGAATTCAGGCTATAGTCACCTTTGCGTTTCCTATATTCGCCATTGTTTCCATTATTCTTGCTCTTTACATGCCAACAGGAACCTTAAACAATTTATTGAGCGGTCGTCTTTGGTATATGAATTACTACCTAAAGAACATAACACCTACTTTATTAGGAGGTGACAAATATGTTGATAAAATGTATATAGACAATTTGTATTTCCAATATTTGTATAGGGGCAACATTTTAAAATTTGTATTCCAAAATATAATCAATATTATTGGAATACATTATTACTGTAAACAATTAAGCAAATCGATAAAAACATCTTTCTTATTCGAATATATGTGTTATTTATGTATAGGAATGACTATCAACCTAACCAACATATACTTCACTCCAATTCATTTCATGATTTGTCTCTGCTTATTTAATGAACTAACAAAGCAAAAAGAAAAGCAAATTGCTAGAGCGTATGCTTTAAGCCAAATTGCTATCAATTAACAATTAATTTTTGTTTTAATGAAGAATCATAGTAAAATATAAAAGAAAAGAGGACTTATTCTTATGCCAATGATAGAAGTTACAACCAGTGAGAAAATCAACAAAGAAATAGCTGATAAAATAAAAAAAGGTTTAGGTGGAAATATAAGCATATTTCCAGGTAAACCTGAAAGTAGAGTAATGGTCTCCATCAAAGATCAAGCCTATATGTATTTTGGTGGAATAGAAGGACCTACTGCACTAATCTCTGTAGCTCTTTACTTAGATCAGCCAGAAGAAACATATACTGAATATTCCAAAGTTGCAGTCAATACAATCATCGATGCTTTACCACAAATTCCGAAAGATAGAATTTATGTAAAGTACCAAACATTAACTCATAAAAACTGGGGCAAAGAATTCTAAAAACTGACAATGGAGACTCAAATCTCCATTGTTTTATTTTTAGATTTATATAGATAGCTATCGATAGTTCTTTGCAAATTCATATTGAAATTATTATTACTATATGTCCAGCCCAATTTTTCTAATTTAGTCGAATCTAAAGCATATCTTCTATCATGACCAGGTCTATCAGAAACAAAATTAATTAATGATTCTGGTTTATCAATCATCTCTAATATTTGCTTTATTATTTCTAAATTCGTTTTTTCATTGTGAGTAGAAACATTGTAAATTTGACCAGCTTGACCTTTATCTATAATCAAATCTAAAGCTGATGAATGATCATCTACATATATCCAATCTCTTATATTCAATCCCGTTCCATAAACTGGTATCTTTTCATCGTTTAAAGCTTTGCTAATAACTAGCGGAATTAGTTTTTCTAAATGTTGATTAGGTCCAAAGTTGTTTGAGCATCTAGAAATAGTCACTGGCAAACCATATGTTCGAAAATAAGATAAAGTTATTAAATCAGCTGAAGCTTTGGATGATGAATAAGGAGAAGAAGGTCTTAAAATAGATTCTTCAGTAAATCTATATTTAGAATCTAAAGGAAGGTCTCCATAAACCTCATCAGTCGAAACTTGATGAAATTTAACTTTTCCAAATTTAAGACATGCATCTAACAAAACTGTAGTTCCAATAATATTAGATTTATAAAATATATCTGGATTATTAATAGATCTATCTACATGTGTTTCCGCCGCTAAATTTATAACAATATCAAACCTATATTTGTTAAACAAAGAATTAACTAATTCTTTATTGCATATATTTCCTTTAACAAATACAAAATTAGAATTATTAATAATAGGATCTAAATTATTTAAATTTCCTGCATAAGTTAAATCATCCAAACATACGAGCAAATCGTTTGGGTATTTATTTATCATATATTCCAAGAAGTTAGATCCTATAAATCCAGCTCCACCAGTCACTAGTACATTCCTACTCATAATAAGGTTTCCTGATTGATTTATTTTCTTTTTATGTATTTCTTAAACAATATAATTTTGAGCAGCAGATTTAATTTTGCATTAGGATAAAAAGCAAAAGAAAACAATCCCTTCATTAAAGTTTTCATTACTTCTTTCTTTTCTATTTCAGCATTATTATTATCATTTAATTCTAAATAGAAATTATAATACTTTTTTAATAGATAAGCTTTTTCTTTAGACCAACGAATAAAATCACGTGTATTTTTCTTAATTACGTTATCAACATATTCTATATAAATTCTTTCAGTCATAATCTTTTTCAAATGTATTGGGGTTCTTTCTATATTGTTGACAAGTGAATTTGTTCTCACCCTATAGAAATAAAGCTCTGAGAAATTCAAAACTATACCTTTAACACAATTGATATATTTATCATGGAATAGTCTATCTTCACCGCATGAAATACGTTCATCAAAACTAATGTTATTAGCTTTAACAACTTTAATAGAATAGCATTTGTTCCACAAGTTTCCTTGTCTTATTTTATTCTTATAGATACAGTAGCCATAGCAATTACCTTTTTCTTTATTCAGCAGTTTAGTTTTACTAGATATTTGTGTGCTTGGAATTGTATCTCCATCATCAAACACTTTATAGCAAACCTCAGGAACATAATCTTCACCATATTTATCAATTAACAAATACATTATTTCAATATATTTGTCTCCAATAACATCATCGCTATCTATAAAGCAAAAGTTATCGGTCTCAATCTCATCCAGTGCTTTTTGCCTCGCAAATTGAATTCCTTGTTTCTTTTCTTTTACAATTCTTAAATCTAAATCATTATTATATTTGCTTATTACTTCAATAGAATTATCTGTAGAATTATTGTCGACAACTAAAACCTTGAAATCCTTCCTTGTTTGCTTTATAAAAGATTTAAATAAATCATCTAGATAATGTTCGGAATTATATACACATACACATAAGGAAATCATTTTTATAGCTCCTATATTTTATTCTTGAAATAAAAGTATATCGGCAAAAACATATGGTGTTTTAAGAAAAAGAAATATATTTTCCTACTTTTAGATTCGCCATCGACCTTAGTTAAAGATAATCCCTTTAAATAAAGATCATCTTTATTTAATTTCTTAAACAATTGCTTACAAGTTTTATATTTCTCTTTTCTAATCATCCTTGATAAATAGAATTTTGATACATCAAATTCCATAGTATCGAAGCAAGAAACATTAATATTATTATATTCAGCATATGAATTTATAAAATTACGTAGCCTTAATCTTAGATCGATTAAGCTTTCATATGAATTCTCGCTTCTTCTAGAATGAGTCAATTTAATTTGATAATAATTTACCAAAGATTTATCTATTATTTTTATTGATTTTGCTTTGGAACAAATCAATAAAATAAAACACATGTCTTCATATAAAGAAAAGTTTCTCTTCTCATATTCATCAATTATTTGAAGCGCTATATCTCTTCTAACAATACAAGCCCATCTATAGACATACAAATAATTAAAAGCTTCAAATGAATTAGCGTCTTTATAGACCTTAGGTAGAAAAGAATGAATTTGATCATCACCTTTTATTTCTAATCTTTTATGAGTCTCTATCGACAGCTGCTTTCCGCTTTCATCTACAAAATCAAATCCAAATGAAAGGATATCGTTTGATTCTATCTCAGAATCAATCGTTTCCAATGCATTTGACTTCAACGTATCATCTGAATCTAATTGAACTATATATTCACCTTTTGCTTCTCTAATTCCTCTAGATACAGCAGTTGCTTGACCACCGTTTTCTTTATTTATCAACTTAAATCTATCATCTGATTCAATATACTTTGAAATGATTTCTTTTGATTTATCAGTAGATCCATCGTTTATTATGAGCACTTCATATTCATTAACTTTTTGTTCTTTTATAGAGTCTAGCGCTCTTTCAATAGTCTTTTCACCATTATAACAAGGAATTATTATGCTATATTTTATTCTTTCCATAATATAGTCTCCATTTATTCTATTTATCATTTGACTATAATATTATATATCTTGATTGAAAGGTTCAATTATAATGTCATTATTCAATTATATTAATAAAGCTAAAAACTATATAAAAACATACGGATTAATAAAAGGGATAAAAGAAATTATCAATAGAAAAAATAATAAAGATAAAGCCTTAAAAGAATTAAATGAATTTCTTCCTAAAGTTGAAGAAACAGTTAAACCAGTATTATCAAATTATAAAGATCAATCAATCAAGAATTTCACTGATGATCAGAAAAATATTTTTGTCTTTTGGTGGGACGGATTTGATTCAGCACCGCAATTAGTTAAGGATTGCTATAATTCAGTAGAAAAAAATTACGGAAAAGATTTTAAAAT